>RWZE01000109.1_pt1 | contig 16814 bp, 14 predicted proteins | sample 2187721 | NCBI WGS metagenome assembly RWZE01 (sample SAMN10531867, study PRJNA481165) | viral metagenome | isolation source: viral particles purified by filtration and ultracentrifugation from about... | host: Nasonia giraulti 16.2 | place: USA:Tennessee | collected 2011-04-01
GGCAGCCGATCCCGGCTGGTCTGCGGATCACCCCGCTGGATGCGGCAATGGCAACATTGTGTATCGACGGCGGCAAAAAAGCCAAAATCCGTCCGGGGGATATTCTCGGCGCGATGACCGGTGATATGGGGCTGAACGGCGAAGATATCGGCAAAATCGTGATCCACCCGATGCATGCTTATGTCGCGGTACGTCAGGGTATTGCACAGCAGGCACGCAAACTGCTTCAACAGGGTAAAATCAAAGGTAAGACTGTCAGAGTCAGACTGCTGAAATAATCAGAAAGGACCGCATTTCCCGTCAGCGGATGATATAACGGTTTTGTATCCGGCCGGCCTTTTCAGGCCGGCTTTATTCCACCTGTATCTCAGCTTTCTGCTGAGTTTTTCTGTTAAAGGGTCTCTGTATGGCTGCGCTGTTTAATGCTTTAGTCTCTGATTCCGTTATTTTATTTGTTGTTATTTTTATTTTATCTGTCGGTTCGGCTTACGCCGGAAAATACCTGTTCCGAAAACGCCACGGAAAAACTGAATTAGCGGATGATGAAACCAAAATTGTTCTCGGCGCCGTATTGTCTCTGCTGGGTTTGTTAATCGGCTTTTTACTGACGATTTCTATCGGCGGCTATAATAACCGTGAACAAATGGAAGAAAACGAAGCGATTGCCATCGGTAATGCATTCCAGCGGGCACAATTACTGTCTCCGGAAAATACACTGCGTGCCAATACCCTGCTTGGCACGTATATTGATGCCCGTATTGATTTCTTTAACGGCGGATCACAGGCAAAAAATGAAAAATGGCGGGATATTTCCCTCGATGCGCAGTCCTCTCTCTGGGAACTCGCTGCATCTGAAGCCCGTACCACACCAAACCCGGTGATTGCCTCTGTACTGACCGCTTTCAGTGATCTCTATGTTTCCGAAGAGAAAACTATGGCCAGCTGGCGTTATCAGATTCCGGGTGCCGCCTGGGTATTACTGATTTTATTTGCGGTCAGTGCCAATGTGCTGATCGGGTATAATATCCGCGGGTTACGCGGCAATAATATTATGATTTTAATCCTGCCGCTGCTGACAACCATGGCATTGTTTATGATTGCGGAAATTGATATTCCGGGTGAAGGGGTTATACATGTTGTACCGGATAACCTGATAAATTTACGCAGTGATATTTTCCCGGCAAAATAAAACTGAAACAAAAAACCCGGCATCTTTCAGGTGCCGGGTTTTCTTTTTTATCAGATCACTGAATGGTGGTCTTGCCGTCGATCCGGAAAATAATAGTTGTCGTCATACCTTTCTTAGGTTTTTTCTCGTAACGCCATTTACGCATTGCGTTACGGACTTCACGTTCAAACATATTTTTCGGTGATGCTTCGATAATATCGATATTCTCAATACGGCCATCGGTATCAACATCAAATCTGACCCGTACCTTCCCTTCTTTACCCAGGCTGCGTGCCCGTGCCGGATAAACCGGATCAGCACGGCTTAATGCTTTCGGATCACCGCCGCCAATATCACTTTGTCCGGCAGAGGCCACATTTCCCACGGGACCTGCGGGGGCTTTTTTCTCGTTCTGCTGACCATCCGGCGTACCACTGAACAGAGGCTTATCGGATACCGGTGCTTTGGTTTCTGCCGGTTTTACGGCAGGTTTCTCAATTTTTTTCTCTTTTTTCGGTTTTGGTTTTGGTTTTTTCTCAACCGGTTTCTTTTCCACCGGTTTTTCAATAACCGGCTTCACTACCGGTTCAGGCTCCGGCTCTGGTTCTGGTTCAGGCTCGGGCTCCGGTTCGGGTTCCGGCTGAGGTTCAGCCACAGCAGCTGCCGGTACAGGCGCAAAAGCCGCCATCTCCACCATCAGTACTTTCGGCTCGTCCTCAGCTTCCTTATTTATGTTGTAGTAAATCGCCGCAGCCACAGAAGCGTGCAGACAAAGTGAAATGAGAATTGGCCAGCTGACCCAGCGAAAAATAGACATATCAATGCAATCTTATAAGCAACTAATAATGACAATGGTCACTAGTGTAAATGCAAATAGCAATCAGTTTCAATAAGAAAGATGCAACCATTGTCACTTATCGTGCTGATGGTCACTCTCAGTGGCTTAATCCTGTCTGAGCAAACAACAGCGAACGGCGCTGTCTCGCGATATCCAGCTTACGCAGGGCGAAAATCCGGATATTCCGCCGTGACTGACTTTCCAGCCAGCGACGACGACGACGGGTTGCCTGCCGTAACATACGCCAACGTGCAACTTCCGGTCTGCTGTGTCTCATAACTAAACCCTTTTTAGACTGTGTGAAAAAATAAGCTAATAATAAGGGCGATTATTATAAACTGCCTGACACAATAACCAACCGCTTTCCCGCAATATCCGCAAACATTGCCGGAAAAAAGGGGTTAAACTGACTTAAATCACAAATATAGCAGCATTACAGAAAGCTTTCTGATACATTTTCCGGTGGAGTATCAATCAGATTCTGTGCCTGTCTTGTCTGCGAACCTTATTTTTAGGGAAAGATAATACCTATGTCGACCTTTTATACGCTGTTATATTGGCTGAGTATTCTTTTCTACTGGCTGCTGGTGGCCGGTATTTCTGTCCGCGTGATGTATAAACGCCGCCCGGTGACATCGACCATGACCTGGTTACTGATCATTTATATCCTGCCCTTTATCGGGATAATCGCTTATCTCGCCTTTGGTGAACTGCATCTCGGCCGCCGCCGCGTTGAACAGGCAAAAGGCATGTGGCCGTCTGTTTCCGGCTGGGTTGAAAATCTGCGCCGCTCAAAACATATTTTTGCCACCGAAAACAGTACTCAGGCTGCCCCGCTGTTTCAGCTGATCGAACATCGTCAGGGTATACCGGGAGTAAAAGGTAACCAGATTCAGCTGTTTACCACCTGTGAAGATTCATTGCGCCAGATTGTAAAAGATATCGATAATGCAAAACACAGCATTGATATGGTGTTTTACATCTGGAAACCCGGCGGTGACGTGGACAATGTCACCAATGCCCTGCTCGCCGCCGCAAAACGGGGTGTAAAATGCCGGATTATGGTTGATTCCGCCGGCAGCTGGCACTTCTTCCGCCATGACTATCCGAAAATGATGCGGGACGCCGGGATCGAGTTTGTCGAAGCACTGCCGGTGAATGTTCTGCGTTTTGCTCTGCGCCGGATGGATTTGCGCCAGCACCGGAAAATTATCACTATCGATAACTATATTTCATACACCGGCAGTATGAATATGGTCGATCCGCGTTACTTTAAGCAGGATGCCGGTGTCGGTGAGTGGGTTGATATTCTTGTCCGTATGGAAGGTCCTGTGACCACTCTGTTCGGTATTATCTATGCACTTGACTGGGAAATGGAACGCGGCGAGCGCCGGTTACCGCCTCCGCCTGATGATATTGAAATGCCGTTTGAAAAAGACAGCGGCCATACTGTGAATATTGTTGCTTCCGGGCCGGGCTTCCCCGAAGAACTGATTCAGCAGTCTCTGATGACGGCTATTTTCGCCGCACAGGAGCGCCTGACCTTCACCACGCCGTATTTTGTACCGAGTGATGACCTGATGCACGCTATCTGTACCGCTGCCATGCGGGGCGTACGTGTCGCCATTGTGATGCCGCGTCTCAATGACTCGTTCCTCGTCCGCTGGGCAAGCCGTGCGTTTTATACCGAACTGCTGGAAGCCGGTGTGGAGATTTATCTGTTCGAAGATGGCCTGCTGCACACGAAAAGTGTTCTCGTGGATGACCAGCTCAGTATGGTCGGCTCCGTAAACCTGGATATGCGCAGCCTGTGGCTGAACTTTGAAATCACCGCCGTTATCGACGATGAAAGTTTTGCCGGTGACCTGAATATTGTCCAGAATGATTATATTTCGCGCGCTACCCGCCTCGATTACACCGAATGGGAAAAACGCCCGCTGACAAACCGGATACTCGAGCGGTTATGTTATTTCTTCAGCCCGCTGCTGTGATAAACTGCTCCCTTTATCATCCCCGCCGGTATAACACGGCGGGGGATCACCGGAATAGAATCTGACTTATGAGTACCTCTCAGCCCCGCCTCCTCAGCGAACAGGAAACTATTGAAATGGCCTATGACCTGTTTCTGGAACAGGCAATGGATAATCTTGATCCGGCAGACGTTCTGCTGTTTAACCTTCAGTTTGAAGAGATCGGCGGCGCCGAAATTGTTCCGGCCGGCAATGACTGGTCAGAATTCGCACCGTTTCTGGCACAAAATCCGGCATGTGCCGAAGTTATTATCGGCCTGGCACCCGATGAGAATGCAGACATCGACCAGATATTTGCCAGAGTACTGATTTCCCGTCATTTTACCGGTTCACCGGAGTACGCTGTCCGCTGGCGGGAATAAATTTTCTGCCGGCCGTTTTGTCAGCAGCGGCATTTTTCCCGTCTTGTAATCAGTGATCGTGTGATAGCCTCAATTTCGGCAGGATCTTCTGCGGCTCCTGCCCGCAATGCCACATTCCATTTACTGATCACTTTTGCATTTTCTGCCAGCTCAGAGTACGTATCCAGACGCCCCTGTGCTGTCAGCCAGGCAGCAACCGCCGCCCAGTCCCACAACGGAGATTGCCCCCGTAACCGCTGCACTGGTCCCGGGAAGGTTCCCGGGCCGCGTGCGCCATCCTTAAGTAACGCAATTGCCTGACGTGACATGCCGGTCAGTTCTGCAATATCACTCAGGCCGACAACGGCTGAATCCACTGATTCCACCCGCGCGTTCACACCGGCTGATTCCGCATCCTCCACGGCAGTACGGATAGCGTAATCCAGTGACGGTGCTTCACGGTCAAACTCAAGATAGACTGATTTACCGTAAAAACAGAGTAAGGCATCATCACAGCCGCTTTCAAACAAGGCATCTTCCAGATTTTCTGTATCCGCCGTCACTCCGGACAGCGTCAGTGTAAAATTATACAGTGCCATCGTTTTCCCCTTTCCTTCTGCCTGTTTTCACTGACAGGCATCCACTTTTCGTCTGATTTGCTTTGCATGGTTTTCCGGATTCCGCGGCGTTGACCAGACACTCATCTGATGCTGCCGGTGTTCATCATACGGTGACCCGCACCGTAACCGGCAAAATGCATGAGAGGAATTCCCCGGAGCAATCCACATCCATCCCTGCAACAACGCATATTCAATCGCAGACTGAATATGTTTATCCGGGTGTTTTTTCATTTCCTGCACCTACTGTAGTTTATGCGTTGACGTCTGTCAACATCGTATTGTCGCTTTACCGGAAAACCGGTGTGCTTTTAAATAACGGAACCGGCAGACGGTCTGCAATATCCGGAACCGGAATGCTTCAGATTTTGCGGCAGGGATGGAAAACCAGGATGTGATGATGAAAAAAAAGCGCCCTTACCGGGCGCTTTGTCGTAAAAATACGATTAACAGATTGACTGCATTTACAGCGGATCAACCTTCAGGCAGGAGACTGCATGGCGGAAACTGCCTTCCAGAAGCGGACGGGTTCTTGCACATTCACTGTCCGCCAGCGGGCAGCGGGTGCGGAAAACACAACCGGACGGCGGATTAATCGGTGACGGCAGTTCGCCTTCCAGCAACTGAATCGTTTTATTCTGCTCTTTATCCGGATCAGGAACCGGTACCGCAGACATCAGCGCTTTGGTATACGGATGCAGCGGGTTGTGATACACCTCATCATAAGTGCCGAGTTCCACTGCATGACCGAGATACATCACCAGCACACGGTCAGAAATGTGTTTCACCACTGCCAGGTCGTGAGCAATAAAAATAAGGGATAACCCCATCTCCCGCTGTAATTCTTTCAGCAGATTCACCACCTGAGCCTGGATAGACACATCCAGCGCTGAAACCGGTTCATCACAGATAACCAGTTTCGGTTCGAGGATCAGCGCACGGGCAATCCCGATACGCTGACACTGCCCGCCGGAAAACTCATGCGGATAGCGGTTCACCAGGTTCGGCAGCAGCCCGACTTTCATCATCATGGCTTTAACTTTGTCTGCCACTTCCGTCTTGCTCATTGACGGATAGTATGTCCGCAGCGGCTCCGCAATAATATCCCCGATGGTCATACGCGGATTGAGTGACGCCAGCGGATCCTGGAAAATCATCTGGATATCATTACGGACATTGTGCCAGTCTTTTTCACTCATACCGCTGAGGTTTTTACCCAGCCAGGTTACCCGCCCCGCGGTGGATTTCACCAGGCCGATAATGGCGCGTGCAAAGGTGGATTTCCCGCAGCCGGATTCCCCGACCACCCCGAGCGTTTCCCCCTCATACAGGCGGACAGTCACACCATCCACCGCTTTCAGGCTTTTGGCCGGTTGCCAGAACCACTGTTTATTATCTCTGATGGAAAAATGGACTTTTAAATCTTCAATTTCCAGCAAAACCGGACGTTCTGAATGTGTCATTACGCCAACTCCTCCGCAGTTCTGAAGCAGGCACGCAAACGGCCCTGAGAAAATGCCTGTAACGGCGGTTCATTCCGCACACATTCGTCAGTCGCATACTGACAGCGCGGACGGAACGGACACCCGGCAGGGAGACGCAGCAGGTTAGGCGGATTACCCGGAATAGTGGCAAGCTCACTGTCCTCCGGTCCGTCCAGACGCGGAACGGCTCTGAGCAACCCGATAGAATACGGATGCGACGGATGATAAAACACATCGCGGGCAGTACCGTATTCCATCGTGCGTCCGGCATACATCACCAGAACCTTGTCACAGATACCGGCCACCACACCGAGGTCATGGGTGATCATAATAATTGCGGTATTGAATTCGCTCTTCAGCTCATTCAGCAGCGTCATGATTTGCGCCTGCACCGTCACGTCCAGCGCCGTGGTCGGTTCATCGGCAATCAGCAGCTTCGGTTTGCACAGCAGCGCCATAGCAATCATAACGCGCTGACGCATCCCGCCGGAGAACTCATGCGGATACATATTCATCCGTTTACGGGCTTCCGGCATTTTCACCGCATCCAGCATCCGGACAGATTCCTCAAAAGCATCATGCGCACTCAGGCCTTTATGCAGCATCAGCACTTCTGTCAGCTGCTTGCTGACTTTCATATACGGATTGAGTGACGTCATCGGATCCTGGAAGATCATGGAAATCTCTTCAGCCCGCATTTTGTTCAGTGCTTTCTCTTTCAGATTGAGAATTTCACGCCCGTTAAATACCGCAGAGCCGCTGACCACGCCATTGCGCGCCAGCAGTCCCATCAGTGCAAACGCTGTCTGTGACTTACCGGAACCGGATTCACCGACAATCCCGAGTGTCTCACCTGCGGACAGCGAAAAGTTTAGTTTGTTCACGGCAGTGACATCGCCGTCCGGCGTTTTGAATGTCACGTTCAGGTCGTTAACCTGTAATAACTGAGTCATTGGCGGCCTCCTCAGCGATCTTTCGGGTCAAGGGCATCACGCAGCCCGTCACCGATAAAGTTGAAACAAAACAGAGTTACCACCAGGAATGCTGCCGGGAACATCAGTAACCAGGGCGAAACTTCCATTGAGTTAGCACCGTCATTGAGCAGTGCGCCCCAGCTGCTTAACGGCTCCTGTGTACCCAGCCCGAGGAAGCTGAGGAAGGATTCAAACAGGATCATACTCGGCACCAGCAGTGAGGCGTACACCACCACCACACCCAGCACGTTCGGGACAATATGACGCAGAATGATATTGCGTGTCGGCACACCACACACTTTCGCCGCCTCAATAAATTCTTTACTCTTCAGGCTCAGGGTCTGGCCGCGCACAATACGCGCCATATCCAGCCAGGAAACCATACCGATAGCGACAAAGATCAGAAAAATATTCTGGCCAAAGAAGGTCACCAGCAGGATAACAAAGAACATAAACGGGAAGGAGTTAAGGATTTCCAGCACACGCATCATGACAGAGTCGGTTTTGCCGCCCACATAGCCCGACATCGCGCCGTACAGTGTTCCCACCAGTACCGCCACCAGCGCGGCTGCCAGTCCCACCATCAGCGAGATACGGCCGCCGATAGCCACACGCACCAGCAGGTCACGGCCGGAGGAATCGGTACCAAAATAGTGTCCGCTCTCCATATCCGGTGCTGCGGACATCATGCCCCAGTCGGTATCGTCATAGGCGAACTCCGACAGCACAGGCATAAAAATGACAAACAGGGTAATTAAAAACAACAGACACAGACTGGTGATCGCGGCTTTGTTATGCATAAAGCGGCGGCGGGCATCCGCCCACAGGCTGCGTCCTTCGACATCAAGCTGCTCCGTAAAATTTTCCAGAGCTTCGCGGTTTTTTTCATTCGGTAACATAGCGTGCTCCGGGACTAATAACGGATTTTCGGATCGATAACGGCATACAGCACGTCAACGATACAGTTAAAGGCGATGGTCAGTGCACCGACCAGGATGGTCAGGCTCAGTACCAGGGAGTAATCCCGGTTCAGCGCGCCGTTGACAAATAACTGCCCCACACCCGGCAAACCGAAAATCGTCTCAATCACCATCGAACCCGTGATAATCCCCACAAACGCCGGTCCCATATAGGAAACCACCGGTAACAGTGCCGGGCGCAGCGCATGCCGCCAGACAATCTTACGCATCGGCAATCCTTTGGCCCGCGCGGTACGGATAAAGTTGGAGTGCATCACCTCAATCATCGAGCTGCGCATAATACGCGAGATACTGGCAATGTAAGCCAGTGACAGCGCGACCATCGGCAGAATGATATTGCTGAGCTGCCCGCCGTTCCAGCCGCCGCCCGGCAGCCAGTGCAGATGGATGGCAAAAATAAGAACCAGCAGCGGCGCCACCACAAAGCTGGGGATAACCACCCCGGTCATGGCAAAGCCCATGACGGTATAGTCCCATTTGGTATTCTGATTCAGTGCGGCTATCACACCGGCACTGACCCCCACAACCAGTGCCAGCACAAAGGCTGCCAGCCCGAGTTTTGCGGAGACCGGAAACGCAGACGCCACCAGGTCATTAACAGAGTAATCTTTATATTTAAAGGAAGGCCCGAAGTCCCCTTTTGATAACTGAACTAAATAATCAAAATACTGAACATGAATCGGATCATTAAGATGGTATTTGGCTTCAATATTCGCCATCACTTCCGGCGGCAATTTACGCTCACCGGTAAATGGGCTGCCCGGAGCCAGACGCATCATAAAGAAAGAGATCGTAATTAACACAAAAAGCGTCGGGATCGCCTCGAGTATACGGCGAAGAATAAACTTAAACATTGCCCGTTCCTATACAGTACCCGCTCCCGGGGTACACACTACACAGGCCGCCCTTCGCAGGGCGGCCAACCGTCGGTATTATTTTTTAATCATATATAAGTTTTTGGTGTGGAAGTGATCCAGCGGATCTTTTCCGGTATAGCCACCCACGTACGGTTTCACTAAACGGGTACTGACATAGTAATAGACAGGCACGATAGCAGAGTCTTTATCCAGCTGAGCTTCCGCCTGCTGGTAGATCTGCGCACGTTCCGCATCGGTTTTCACCTGAAGGGATTGTTTCATCAGCTTATCAAACTCCGCGCTCTTATAATGCGGTGTGTTGGTGCTGCTGTAAGAGAGAACCATATTCAGGAATGAAGACGGTTCGTTATAATCCGCACACCATGCGGCACGGGCAACATCATAGGTTCCCTGATGACGGGTATCGAGGAACGTTTTCCACTCCTGGTTAACCAGCTGAACTTCCGCACCGAGGTTTTTCTTCCAGATAGATGATGCGGCGATCGCCATTTTCTTATGCAGATCAGACGTGTTATACAGCAGATTGAATTTCAGCGGATTATCTTTATTAAACCCAGCTTCTTCCAGCAGTTTACGCGCTTTTTCGTTACGCTGATCCTGTGTCATATTCGCGAACCACTCAGGCTCTTTGGCTGACATACCATCCGCAAACGGTGGTGTGAAACCAAATGCCGGGGTATCCCCCTGCGCTTTGACTTTATTCACCATGATGTCGCGGTCAAGACTCAGTTTCAGGGCTTCACGGACTTTCGGGTTATCAAACGGCGCTTTGTCGTTATTAATTTCGTAGTAATAGGTACACATATACGGCGAAATACGCAGTTCGTCCGGGATTTCTTTTTTCAGTTTCTGGAACAGTTCAATCGGCAGGTTGTTATAGGTCATGTCGATTTCACCGCTGCGGTAGCGGTTAACATCAGTAACTTCGGACGAAATCGGCAGGAAACGGACATTATTGATAACCGTTTTTTCGTTATCCCAGTATTTCGGGTTACGGGTCAGTTCAATTTTTTCGTTAACCACCCAGTCTTTCAGAGTGTACGCACCGTTACTGACATAATTGCCGGGCTGCGTCCATTTATCACCGAACTTTTCAACCGTGGCCGGATGCACCGGAGACATGGAGTTATGCGCCAGCAGTTTCGGAATATACGGAACTTCTTCGGAGAGTGTCAGCTCAAGGGTTTTATCATCCAGCGCTTTGATGCCCAATTCTTCGGGTTTTTTCTTCCCGGCAATAACATCATCAATATTGACCACGTGTGCATACTGGAGATAACTGGCATACGGTGAGGCGGTATTCGGATCAGCCAGGCGGCGCCAGCTGTAGACGAAATCCTGTGCGGTAACCGGATCGCCGTTGGACCACTTCGCATCCTCGCGGATTTTGAACGTCCAGACTTTAAAATCTTTATTTTCCCAGGAAATTGCTGAGCCCGGCAGAATTTCACCACTTGGCCCTTCCAGGGTAATACCTTCCATCAGGTCACGGATAATATTGGCTTCCGGCACCCCTTCCACTTTATGCGGATCAAGGGACTGCGGCTCAGAGCCGTTATTCCGGATGAAATCCTGCTTTTCTGCCAGCTGAACACCGGCCGGTACATCCGCAGCAAACGCCTGTGTACCAATACCCATCCCCATCGCTGCAACCACACTGAGTGCCAGCAGTGTTTTTTTCGTTGAATTAACCATCTTACATAAACTCCCCATTGACGAATGTGTTTTGCGTTTGTTGCATTTTTATCCGGTGCTTTTCGTTTTATCTTCCGCACCTTCATTTTTTTTCGCACTCAGTGAGTGCAAATTTTTATTATTAATATGTTTCTACCATATATAAGCGCTTAATATCCATATAATCAAGCGGGTCATTGCCGGTAATTCCGCCGACTGATGGTTTTATCAGCCGGACACTCACGCGGTAGTAAACAGGAATCAGTGCAGAGTCCTGATCTAACTGAGTTTCTGCCTCCTGATAAGCGGATTGACGCGTTTTTTCATCCATTGCCAGCAAAGCACGCTGCATTGCGCTGTCAAATCCGGTATTCCGGTAGAAACTGGTGTTATTACTGCTGTCTGACAGGAAAATGTTCAGAAATGAAGACGGCTCGTTATAATCCGCGCACCAGGTCGCCCGGGCCACCTGATAATTCCCTTCATGACGATTCTGATTAGACGTTTTCCATTCCTGATTTTTCAGTACCACTTTGGCACCGAGATTTTTCTGCCACATAGAGGCGGCGGCAATCGCCTGCTGTTTATTCTGATCGGACGTGTTATAGAGCAATTCAAAGGTCAGCGGATTTTTTTCGCTGTAACCGGCTTCTTCCAGCAGTTTGCGCCCTTTTTCATTGCGCTGTTCCTGCGTCAGGGAGGCCCAGTCCGGTGTGGTAAAATGGCCGCCGTTAATATAATGCGGCGTAAAGCCAAATGCGGAGATTTGCCCCTGCCCCATGATTTTATGCGTGATAATATCGCGATCCAGCCCCAGTTTAACGGCTTCTCGCACTTTCGGGTCAGTAAACGGTGCCGCGGTATTATTTATTTCATAATAGAATGTGCATAAATACGGGGAAATCCGCACCTGAGCCGGGATCTCTTTTTTCAGTTTGGCAAATAAAACCGGCGGAACCGCACTGTTGGTAACATCAATTTCACCGGCACGGTAACGGTTAATATCACTGGTTTCTGACTGGATCGGCAGGAATGTCGCCTGCTCAATAACGGTTTCTTTATCATTCCAGTATTGCGGGTTGCGTTTCAGTACCAGCCGTTCATTCACATTCCACGCAGAAAGTGTATATGCACCGTTACCGGTAAATTTCCCGGCAGATGTCCATTTATCGCCAAACTGTTCAATCGCCCCTTTCGGCACCGGTTTCAGTGCGGTATGGGTCAGCATATCCGGGAAATACGGCACCGGCTGAGTCAGCTGAACCTGAAACGTTCTGTCATCAACCGCTTTGACACCGAGGCTTTCCGGTGGTTTTTTACCGCTGATAATATCATCGACATTTTCGACATAGGCATAATGCAGATAGCTGCCGTAAGGTGATGCGGTTTTCGGGTCAGACAACCGCCGCCAGCTGTAGACAAAGTCGTGTGCAGTTACCGGCGAGCCGTCGCTCCACTTTGCATCCGGCCGCAGTGTGAATGTCCAGGTAAGATTATCCGGCGATGACCAGCTTTCCGCCACCCCGGGTACGATATGACCATCACTGTCAGAGGACACCAGCCCTTCCAGCAGATTGAGAATAATATTGGATTCCGGCACACCTTCCACCTTATGCGGATCGAGTGATACCGGTTCAGTTCCGTTATTGATAACAATAACCTGTTTTTCCGCCAGTTTAGTTCCCGGCGGGACGTCCGCCGCCCCTGCGGAATAAGAGAATGTACTCAGCAGCAGCGCCTGCATGAGAGAAACAGCGATAGTGTGTTTTTTCATCTTCCGTCCCTTCTGAATAACACCTGTTAAATGAACAACGTGATTAAAAAATCGCAAATGCTTTATTTATAAGTGCCGTCAGCGACGGGTTCAGCCTGTTTATCTGTGCTGTTTTCCGGCCTGATGTACATATTCCTGAGCAGTGATTGTTTTTATCTGTAAACAGCATTTTTCTGCCGCTGAAATAAAACATTGACCCATAGCTGCTTATGACCGGACTGTTTTTGTCCGGCCCGGATAAAAAAGTAAACATTTAATTAACAAAAAGCAATTTTTCCAGATAAAAACCCTGCTTCCATCACAGTTTTAGCTGATTAAATATTAACAACCAATTAAAAAACAACTGTAAATAAAAAGAGTAAAGCAAAAAAATCCGCTGAAATATCAATCCGGTGAGTAACGGAAATAATCCATTGACTGCAAATATCATTTCTGTTGTTTATTTAACCAACTTTATCTGTTATACCCGTTTACAACAGGATTGTACGGGTGACCCTATTTGCCAATTCTGTCTGTTTTTAGTGCCGTTTTTTATGAGCTGATAACCTGTTGTTATATTACAACTGTTTTTTTGCTTTTTTTGCCGGTGAAATCTCCCGGACAGGAATTTCAGACTATGATTAACTTTATCTATAACGAAAAGTTATAAATAAGCACTTAACAGACTTTGCAAAACACCACTGTTTTTTTTAACGTGTCAGTATTAAAAAAATCAATAACACCGCTTTCAGGGGAAATATATGAAAAAAATATATCCGGCAGCGTCACTGGCTCTGCTCTTTTCCGTCTCCGCATTTGCCGCCACACCACCGAATACCTTAATTGTTGTCCAGAGCCTGGATGACATTGTCAGCCTTGACCCGGCAGAAAGTAATGAACTTTCCAGTATCCAGACCGTTCCCAGCTTATATCAGCGTCTGGTACAGCCGAACCGGGATAATCCTGAACAGCTTGATGCCATTTTGCTGGAAGACTGGCAGGCAGACGCCGCCAATAAAACCCTGACTGTCAGAATTAAAGAGAATGCAAAATTTGCCTCCGGCAACCCGGTACGTCCGGAAGATATTATTTTCTCTTATCAGCGTGCCGTGGTCATGAATAAGTCACCGGCGTTTATTCTTAATATCCTCGGCTGGAATAAAGAGAATATCGCGCAGCAGTTTGAAAAAACCGGCGACCGCACTCTGAAGATAAAATGGAGTGCGGATATCAGTCCGGATGTGGCACTGAATCTGTTATCCACCCCGATAGCGTCTGTGGTGGATGAAAAACTGGTGACACCGAATATTAAGAATAATGACTTCGGTAATGCCTGGCTGAAAATGCACTCTGCCGGCAGCGGCGCTTATTCCCTGAAAGTGTATCAGCCGAACCAGGCGATTGTGATGGCCGCCAACCCGAATGTATCCACCGGTGCAGCAAAAATTCCGTCCATTATTATTAAAAACGTGCCGGATCCGGCCTCCCGCCGTCTGCTTATTCAGCAGGGTGATGCAGATATTGCCCGTGAGCTCGGTGCTGACCAGACCGCCGCACTGAAAAACAGTGCCGGGGTGCGGGTTGAAAATATTCCGTCCGCCGAACAGGATTATATGGCCTTTAATACCGGCAACAGTGCGAATCCGCTGCTGAAAAATCCGGCATTGTGGGAAGCTGCCCGTTATCTGGTGGATTACGAAGGTATTACCCGTGATTTACTGAAAGGCCAGTATTTTATTCATCAGAGTTTCCTGCCGGTCGGTTTACCGGGCGCACTGGAAAATAACCCGTATAAATTTGATCCCGCCAAAGCCAAAGAAATTCTGGCAAAAGCCGGCATTAAAGATGCACATTTCACCCTCGATGTGGAAAACAAACCGCCGTATATCACTATTGCCCAGTCTCTTCAGGCCAGCTTTGCCCAGGGCGGTATTAAAGTGGAATTATTACCGGCCGCGGGCAGCCAGGTCTATTCCCGTGTACGTGCACGTCAGCATCAGGCGGCCATCCGTTTCTGGATCCCGGATTATTTTGATGCCCATTCCAACGCCAGCGCCTTTGCCTTTAATGACGGTAAGAGCAGCACCGTGGCGTGGCTGAACGGCTGGGATATTCCGCAGTTATCGCAAACCACGCTGAAAGCCGTCGCTGAGCCGGATAAAGCCAAACGCGCACAAATGTATACCGCGATGCAGGAAGAGTTACAGCGCAGTTCTCCGTATGTCTTTATGGCTCAGGGACAAAATCAGGTCGTGCTGCGGGATAATGTGAAAGGCTATCAGCAGGGACTGAACGCAGACATGGTGTATTACGACAGAGTCACCAAATAATCTGCTGATTTTCCGGTTATAACCCCGTCAGTACAACTGACGGGGTTTGTGTGTTTTGTTTTTATTCAGGAACTGCTGTATGTCCGATATTTCCCCTGCCGGCACACTGTTTCGCCATACCCTGCGTGTGACGCTTCAGGGTCTTTTTACTCTGGCTCTGACACTGCTCGGCTTACTGGTGATCACCTTTGCATTGTCGGCACTTTCTCCGGTTGACCGGGTGTTACAGATTGTCGGCGATCACGCCAGCCACGAAACCTATGAACAGGTACGGCTGGAACTGGGGCTGGATCAGCCCGTCTATATTCAGTTCTGGCATTATGCGGAACGCCTGCTGCACGGTGATCTCGGTATGGCCTCCTCGATGGGACAGCCGGTGCTTGACGGCGTGCTGACCACGCTGCCCGCTACCATTGAACTGGCAACGCTGGCGCTGCTGATTGGTGCTGTACTCGGGATCCTCTGCGGTACGCTGTGCGCCCGTTATGCAGGTACCCCGTTTGATTTTATCATCCGCACCCTGACGCTCCTCGGAAACTCGGTGCCGGTTTTCTGGCTGGGGCTGCTGATGCTGCTGCTGTTCTACGCCACGCTGCAATGGAGTCCCGGACCGGGACGGCTGGACGATATCTACCAGTATACTGTTGAGGCGAAGACCGGTTTTGTGCTGATCGACACCTGGTTGTCAGATGACCCCGGCGCATTTACCAATGCGGTGGCACACCTGATCCTGCCGGTATCATTGCTGGCTTATTTTTGTCTGGCGGGGATCACCCGGCTGACGCGCGCCGCCTGCCTGAGTGAAATGAACAAAGAGTATGTCACGCTGGCACGAGCCAAGGGCAATACCGAAATGCAGGTATTGTTCCGCCATGTGTTGCCGAATATCCGGGGAACGCTGATCACCGTGATAGCACTGGCCTACACCGGTATGCTGGAAGGTGCGGTGCTGACAGAAACCGTCTTTTCCTGGCCCGGCATCGGCCGCTATCTGACCGCCGCCCTGTTTGCCGGAGATACCACCGCCGTAATGGGCGGGACACTGGTTATCGGTATCTGCTTTATCTTTATTAATAACGTAACCGATATGATTGTGCGTTTAACTGATCCGCGGGTGAAATCATGACATTACTGCCGAAAATCCGCCGATCCCCGTCCGCCCTGACGGGCACCCTGATTATTTTGTTTCTGCTGCTGGTGGCACTGTTTGCGCCGTGGCTCGCCCCCTATGACCCGGTACTGCAAAACCCGGCACAGCGCCTGATGGCACCCGATACACAGCACTGGCTCGGTACGGACAGCTACGGACGTGATGTGCTCTCCCGCCTGATTTACGGCACACGTCCGATGTTTGGGCTGGTCGGGCTGGTCGCGGCAATCACCCTGCCCGCCGGGTTACTGATCGGTATTCTGGCCGGTTTTTACGGCCGCTGGGTCGAAACCATCCTGATGCGGTTTACTGATATTGTGATGTCGATGCCGCGCCTGATCCTCGCCTTTGCGTTTGTTGCCATTCTCGGCCCGGGCCTGATTAACGGCGCACTGGCGCTCGCCCTGACCTCCTGGCCCGCCTATGCCCGCCAGGCGCGCAGCGAAATCCGCCATCTGCGCAACAGTGATTATCTCGCCAGCGCGGAAATGCTGGGGATCCGTGGTCTGCGTCTGTTATGGGGACATATTTTACCGCTCTGTCTGCCGTCAGCCATCGTCCGGCTGGCGCTGGATCTCGCCACCATTATTCTGGCTG
>RWZE01000110.1_pt1 | contig 16653 bp, 16 predicted proteins | sample 2187721 | NCBI WGS metagenome assembly RWZE01 (sample SAMN10531867, study PRJNA481165) | viral metagenome | isolation source: viral particles purified by filtration and ultracentrifugation from about... | host: Nasonia giraulti 16.2 | place: USA:Tennessee | collected 2011-04-01
ATTTCTTTTCCTGACAATTGAGGGGCTATTTCAAATAATTTTATTACATCTAAAAGTGTTTGCTCAGTACTGGCGCTAACCCAAAGTACTTCTCTTTTTTCAGAAAATTTTTCAAGCCTCTCATTGTCAACTTGATATTTACCATTCTCAACATAAATTAACTCAAATCGTTTTAATACCATTAGTGCGTTTCGATACCCTTTCGGTTTCTCACTATTTCTATTTATTGAACCTTTTTCAATAAGCCAGTTTAAAGCTTCCAATGTAAGTTCTGGAGATGCTGGAGCCGTAAATATATTACCTTTTCTACGTTTTCGTTCTGAATTTATTCGTTCTGTAACGACTTTACCTTGATCTTTATAAAACCAACCATAACTAGATGGTTCAATAAAACCGCATAATTCTAACCATCTACAAAGTCTAATAGTATAAGCTCGCCATGTTTTTTCAGCATATTTATTATCAGGATATAACTGTTTTAATAACTCAATCAAAGCATTTGCATTAGCAACTGAGTGCGTAGCTTTATCTTTCATAGCAAGGGTAAAAGCATGCCTAGAAAACTTATCTCTTATGATCTTTAAAATATCTATTTCATTGCAAACGGTCACATCTTCACTCAATGAATATAAACCACTTTCTCTAATGGCCACTCCAAACATGATCATATCTGAACCAATATTTTGAATTGTCCCTTCCGACCATTTTGTTTTAGCCACTAAATCTTGCACAGATAATTTTGAATTATGATTTAAACATTTTAAAACTTTATACAAAGAAGATATCTGAGTGATATGATAGGAACAGTTCCCGTTAAAATATACTCTCTAAAAATATCCCAATACACATTCAATCGATCCCCACTTTTTATAATCAATCGTCTATTTATCAAAGAGCTTATAGTATCAGGACCTGAAATTTCAATAATCTCAAACCAATCAACAGGGGCTCGTTGGGCGATCAATTTCAAACAACTATATTCTGCTGGATTTAATGATTCCATATCTTCTTTAAATAAACTAGCAACATCAAGCTTATTTTCTAATAGTTCTGTTTGATTTATACCATTTTGGATTTTATCATATAAGTGAATACAGAGTTTTTTTAATAACCATGGATAGCCTTGGCTACTAGCTACAAGATTATGCCGTAAATCATTATGTAGTTTATCTTTTATTTCTTTTTCAAGTAAGTTTATTACTGAGTTTGACTCACGATCAGAAAATGGAGCTAATTTTTTTGTTATGCGATAATCAGATAACTGATGCCAAAAGAAATATGCAGGATGTTCACTCTGAGTATTACTATCTGTTTTCCAAGCAAAACCTAAACAAAAATTTAATTTAATTGCAGCCGCATTCAGCAATAATGCTTTAGCCTTATCAAACACTTCATAAAGCTCTGGTTTAGAATATAACTCTTCAAATTGATCAAATACTAGTGTGATTAATTGATTTTTTAATTTTAATGACTCTAAATAAGATTGAATTGATTCTGAATTTAATGGATTGCTAACATCGGAAAGTACTAATTGAATACTTTGGTCTCCAAAACCTTTATTTTGTGCACTTTTCAATGCAGTTAGCAGAGACGAATATATATACTCTGAACCTGTAGCGGCTCTAATATCAACAGGAAATATATAATACTTATTTTTATTTTGATAATTACTCGCTTTATTTTTCAATTTTGCAATTAGTGAACTTTTTCCCATACCAGAATTTCCTGTAATAGCAAAAATTCTAGTATTCGTTTTTTTCTTCTTTTACTTTTTTAAAAAATTCAAAAATTTCATTAATTTCTTTTATTCTACCAACAAAGTCTTCTGGTCTTGCAGGACGATAATCACTCCATGCTTCACCAGTTTGAACTTCAACAACGCTTACTAACTTATTAGCCTCTACGTCATAAACTTTTGATTTGGGACTTTTAGGTAATTTAAAATCTAAGTTATTTAAAGATGTATCTGTATCAGCTAATTCATTTAAAAGCTCCAAATCTTCAACTAGTTCATTGTTTTTAGCGTAGTAACATAATACACCTGAAGGAAGTCCCCCGGCTAAAATAGCTGTAACCCAGAAAAGCCCATATTTTGTTATAAGTAATACCCATTCTCCGATTAAGTTTGGGCTTCCCATGTAATTTGTAGCTAAATCATCAGGTTGTTTTTTTATAACTCCAGAACTTACAAGTGAATTTACTATGTGATTTGGTTCATAAAAACTAAGCTTTGTTGATTGTTCTTTAGGCTTTTTTTTCCATTCTTCGATAAAACCCTTAGCTTCTTTACCATACTCACTTGTACATATTAACCATGCTTCATCATAATCTTTAAAAACAAGAGTTCCAGCAAGATTTTTTAAAATATTAGCATCAATATTTTTATCTCTATACGCTTTACATTCCACATATATTTCTTTCCCACTAATTTTATGTCGACATAGTAAATCAAGTTCTACTGCCGTAAACCTGATTTCCTTTATCACTTCATATGACTGTGCCATAAGTAATGTTTCAGCTAGAGACTCAAGTAGATCACCTCTTTCCTTTGCTGAAGATGACTTTTGTAAAGCAACTTCTACTTTCATATAGTTCTCAATACCTCTGTCAATAGTCGGCTAGTTATCGCAGCATTATAAAGTATTTAAATTAAAATAAATCACTATACTAACTTCATATAAAATATTTTTACTAATCTACTAATACATAGTATTAACAAAAATTTTTATATTACTTTAGTCCCCCTCTCGGAAACCGGTTACATCGGTTACACACTACCAAAACAACATCTAACCCACTGATTATAAACAACCCCGTTGTAACTTTTTACAGGTTACAACGGGTTACAAAACAAAGGTTAAAAAGTTACATCCTTATAAAACAATAAGTTATATTTTTAATTTGTAACCTCTTTAAACGGTTACACGTAACTACAAAGTAACCCATTTGTAACCTTTCCTAATCTCTATATTTCTACGTTTAATCAATATGATATAAACCAACTTTAATTTTGTAACCATTGTAACCGCTTTCCGAACCCCTCCCACAAATTCTCTATTTATATAAAAGAGATTAAACAATGCATATTTATTGTACAAATATTTATATCTTCTCTATTTTGTTGTTCTTGGTAATTATGATAATTACTTGATGATTCTCTATAGATAAAAGAAAGGCTGCACATCGGCAGCCTTTAGATGAATGAAAGGAGAAACTAACTCTCGCTGTTTTCCTGAAATACCCAACACTTAATTACTTCAGGTCTTTTTAGCGCACTCCCTATCGCAAGTGAATTATTAAATTGACTGTTTACTACACTCCTCACGGTCTTAATACCCACAAACTTACGCATACGTCCTGCTTTTAGTAAGTTTTTAATATCCGTATTTAATAACATTGATTGCCTGTGTTCACTGGCAACCTGCGCAATATGGTTGAAATTCACTGCATAAACGCCCTGTTCAATACTATGATTAACACCAAATGGCTCATTATCTTGTAGATAATCAAACATATCCCAAAATTCCATAACTGGCGGTTGATCCAACTGAATGGCTTGAACACGTTGTTTAGCTAACTCAATAATAAAGTTACGCGTTTGTCGGATATGTGCGTCTTTTACTGGCAATACCAATGCTAATGTTTCCAATAATGCGATTAACTGTGCATGGTTCTTGGCTATCCGCTCATGGTTAATCGTCTTATCCGCAAATAACTGCGCCTGCAAATCATCTACACGCTCATTGTATTGTTTTAATATTGCAGCTTCTTTCATTAATACTTTAGGTAAAAAACCTGAAAGTTTCTCAATAGGATAACGCTCAAGAGCAATGGCAGCATAACGGGTTTCTACGCTTTGCTCAGCCTTATCAGTATAAAGATGAATAATCCTCTCTAAAATAGCTCGTGAGGCATTAATCTCGGCATTCTGTGCAATCACAATACTGCCTTTAAATAACGGCTCGTAAGTCTCATTACCACTGTTTTTTACGCCTAATGAACGAGTCGCACGTCCGTTGTACAAAGATTTCAACTCTTCCCAATCAAACGCTTTTAGTTTTGCGTTATCTTGTACGCGATCACTTTCAATTAAGCACACCGGTAAATTACTAATTTGTGAAAAATTACGCCCTCGAGCTGCAACACTCGATTTTGATGCATCAAACCCCTCATAATCAGCACGACCACATAAGCGCCATAAAAATTCAATTAATGTACTTTTACCTGAACCTGGTTCACCGCAAATCTCTAAAAAAGGATAGCTCTTATGTGTTTTTCGTATTTGTTCAGCAAAAAGAGAACCCACCCAAAACGCTAATACGACATAGCCTTTTACACCAAAAGCCTCCCAAAGAGAGCCTAACCAACTGGTATCAAATTCACTAAAATCCGTATTAATAGATAATGATGGACTAAGGCTTAACGTCTTAATATCGAGTTTATTTAAAGAAAAATAATCTTCCTCATTCAGCGTAAAACACTTACCATCTTGTATTGCCACATCATTAAATACATATACACCATATTCTTTGTTATATCCCACATAATTTTGAGTGATCACCTCTTTGATATCAGGCAATGCCTGTTTGCAAATACGATCTAATTGTAAAGTTGTACCTGTATAAACCGCCCCTTTTGCCACATGTAATAAACGCTTTTTAAATTCACTGGCACTTGTTAATTGTGAGGCGGTAAAAGTCGCTTTAACTTGTGGCTGTCGAGGAAAATCAACACGGATGTAATACCATGATTCATCGGTCTCTACCGATTTTTGGAAATATAATGGCGTGGGGTAACAGTTGGCTATTTCAATTACGGTGCCAGACTCTTTAACGGCTTTTTGTCTGGCTTCATCTTCATCTAAATCAGGCTCTGCATCATGAATACGCTCAATCGTCTTCATCATTTTGTCGATATCTAACTTAAACCAAAACAAACGGTTATCATGTTGAAAATCAAACTCTGAACGCTCCGTCCAATTAAACATTAAACGTGCTTTTTCAAACGCAGTAGAAGCTAACAGCAACTTCCCATAATAACGATAACGAGCCATATCTCGTTCAGTTAACTTGCCTTTCATGTGCAAGTCATTCCAATCGTTCCCATTATCAACTTCTGCTGGTCTGGCGGCAGTGGCTTTCCAACCTTCCTCATGACTACGCGCCACAAACTTTCTCATAGCCCGTTCGCCAGCTGCGCCATTATCTAATGCCCAAATCAATAACGGTTTTTTATTGCTACCAATTTCTATTTTTAACTTGGCCAAAGCAATTTCAGGATAATTATGGCAAGTCATCAGTGAAACCGCTGCCATACCATTTTGAATAAGACTTAGCGCATCAAAAATACCTTCAGTAAGCCAAATCTCTTTAGCTTGTGTTAAATCTTGTTGAGGTAATGACCACCAATGCCCTTTATAAGAACCAAAAAAGTTAGCTTTACGATCAAATCTTGATGGTCTATCAATAATACGTTCCCAATATGCGCCCTCTGGTAACGCAAATTTAACTGTTGCAGCACCTAAACCATTAGCATGATAACTAGACTCGGAATAAAGCCCCTTTAATGGCTCAATATTCAACCCTCTAGCGTGCTGTAAATAGGCATCTGCTGCCGCATTGGGTGCTTGCTGTGTCTTAGGGTAATGAGTTGACCAATCGTCAAATATATCGGGATAAATTTCTTTTACGATCAATTCAGCACCACATTTATTCTCACGGCCACAACGCAATACAAACGGCATTTCAATGGAAGTAAATAACTCTTTTTTCTTACAGCTTGGGCAAATACCTTGACGCAAATAACCATTTTGCTCTTTGAATTGAAAGTCGTGTATAAGACGAGGCAATAACGCCTGAATATGGTATGATTTCATGAGATAACCTTAGAGCACACAATAACTGCCTATCCCGCAGGTTGTGTGCTTTTTATTTACTTATAGAAAATGATTCTCATATGCTGTGATAATGTTTTTCTTTTAGCTCAAGCAATATTTGGCAATCAATACATAATGTGCAGCCTATGACTGCTTGGCGACGGGCTTGAGGTATTGGATGATCACAATTCTCACATTCAAACGCCGATACACTCTTTATTGCCTTTCTCGTTGCTTGAATATTCTGTTCCAGCACTAGCTCTGCATATTCATTGGCACGATCAACTGCATCAGACATAATTAAGTTCTCCTGCTTCTGACTCCAATTTATCTGCCTCATCAATTAATAACTGATGAACCTGCGCGTAATCTAATTTATCTATTAATACTTTGTCGGCTAATTGACGCTGGCGATCGGCAAAATGATTTATTAATGATTTACGTTCATCTTCTCTATTTGCTTTTATATTTTCAGCCACAGGTGTAAATATAGGTTCTGGAATATTTCTCATTTTAAAACCTCATTTTTAGGTAATAAAAAGCCCTGACCGATAAAGGTCATTATTTAATTTCTAAATATTGATAATCTAATTAAATCGTTTGAACCGATTTTTTATCCATGATCGGAAACATGGTGTATGGTATATTTTTTATGCCTGCAATTTCTTGACAGGAAACAGGCATAAAAACCATTGCAAAAAAGGAAATCCAATGAAATTTTATGTTAATGCAATTAAACAAAGCTCTTATTGGGAGCTGGTATATAATGATTTAAAAATAGCTAGTCCAGCTTTTTCTTCTAGAATGGAATCCATTGATAATTTAGAAGAAACTATTTTATATACTGAGCAAGCTGATTTAGATGTCTGTGACGATAAGAGCCTGATATATTTTAAATTTGAAGAAACATCCAATGGTTGGCACTGGATCGCACTCTCTGATTTCAACGGCATAACTAACTTAGTTATAAAGCAAGAAACGCATCTTCCTTCATATGAGACAGCTCGCTTAAAAGCTGAAATATTTAAAAATGAAATCATTTCATCCCCTATTGTCGATTCTGCTGGCGTATTAATTCCCAATATGCATTTTTCAAAAGAATTCTCTTCTAAATTTGATATTGGTGATTTACATCCATCTGCACGCCGTAAATATTTTTAATTAACTAACATTGCCATTCACAAGACAAATCTTTATTTATTGTTATCGTAAATAAATGTGAGTGGCTATTTAGTTTCTGACTTTGCTCAATGATATAACGAAAAAAACTTAAAAATTTTGCAAACGGAATACTTGGACTAAAGTCAGCCATTCCACTTACAGAAATTAAAACTGTATTACCAATATTATTAACTGGAATGAAATGTATCAGTTGTGATAATTCAAAAACAATACTATTTATTGGTGAATATTTATCTTCAATACAAATATATACCCCATTTTGTGTATTCTTAACGATTGAATTATTTTTCATTTTTAGCTTTCCTTAACCCATCAATATATTTAACCGCCTCAGCCATTGCATCAAACTTACCGAATGACTGATCATCTAACCAAACGTGATAACGAGTAACTGGATTCATTGCTTTTCGTGGTAACTTAATAATCGTAAAGCCACGATACAGAAAACTATGCTCAGTTATTTGTCGTATCATGATTTCAGCCCTAACCACACTAACCAACCGTCACGCATCTCTTTTGGTAAAGATTCATAAGCCATCTTTAAACCGTTATTCCATGCAGGCAGATAGACATAGTTTTCGGCTCTACTTGAACCTGGTCTTTTCATTTGAATAATGGGTAACTTTCCTGCTTTGCGCATATCAGCAACTGCACTCGCCGGCTTACCGATTAATTCAGCAAATTTTTCCTCAGTCACGCCATCTGACAGACTTACGATTTTCTCTCTCATCTGCTACCCTCTTATGTCAGGCGCTTTATAGCGCTTTCGGACTCTTTGCCTCACGGCAAGGAGGTATCAACTTTCTTATAAAATAAGAGATCTCTTATATAATGTCAATGTACGATAACGAAAAACTAAAACTGATACGTGAATCAGAAAGACTAAATGTTAAACAAGCGGCTGATTTGGTTGGTATTAATTATGTTACTTATCATGGTTATGAAAGTGGAAAAGCTAAAATGTCTTTAGAATCGGCAATGAAATTCTTTAAGCACCCACAATTTAGAAAGTATCGAGACTGGTTTATGTTCGATGAAGTTAATCCTGATGCTGGGCAAATCGCACCGGCACTCGCACACAGTGGGCAAGACAGCACGCAATCATCCCGCTCAGACAAGAAAATTGGATAACAATACATCAAGCATTTTGTGAATTTATTGATTCGCAAAGCATTTGTTCCATTGGAGGGCTTTCTTATGACAATTAAGAAACTCGAAAATGGTCAATATGAAGTGGACATTAGACCGGCTGGCCGTCACGGAAAACGGATCAGACGACGCTTTGAAAAGAAGCAAGAAGCTATTTTATTTGAACGTTATTCACTAGCTAATCAGCAAACAAAAGATTGGGTAGAAACATCAACCGATATTCGCCCTCTTAGCGATTTAATTGATATTTGGTGGGAAGTGTTCGGCAAAAATACACCTTATGGAAGAATGACACACCTAAGAGTGAGGCGTATTGCTGAATCACTGAATAATCCCCCTGTTTGCCAATTAACCGATAAGCAATTGGTACTCTATCGTGAGCTTAGACTCGCTTCTGGCGTAAAAGCCTCAACGATAAATAGGGATATCTCAGCACTCAGCGGTATGTTTACGGCGCTTAAAAAAACGGATTTCTTTTTAAGTAAACATCCCGTTCAAGGAATATCACGGTTAAAACAGCAAACGACTGAAATGTCATATCTAACAGATAATGAAATTCAGCAATTATTAGCATTATTGGAAGGTGACAACCTAAAAGTTGCCGTTCTCTGTTTAAGCACTGGCGCCCGTTGGGGTGAAGCGCTCAAACTAAAACGTGAACATGTGATCCAAAATAAGGTGAGATTTACGTACACCAAAACCAATAAGCCAAGAATTGTGCCAATTTCTCAAGCTGTTGCTGACATGATTTGTACAAAGAAATCAGGATTGCTCTTTACTGAAACGTCTTATCACATGTTTCGTAGAGCAATTAAAAAAGTGAAGCCCAGTATGGCATTAGGTCAAGCAACCCACGCATTGCGCCATACATTCGCCACCCATTTTATGATGAACGGCGGAAGTATTATTACGTTACAACGCATCTTAGGACACACTAATTTGCAACAAACGTTGACCTATGCACACTTTGCGCCAGACTTCTTACAAGATGCCATTCAATATAACCCCTTGAAAGGTAGTACAGAATTACTGGTTTAGAGTGTCCACATATTGTCCACACTTGAACACTTAGGGGCACTTTTCAGCCCTTTTTGATGATTTTATGTACAAAAAAAGGCATCTTAAAAAAGATGCCTTTCTCTATAACTTATTGATTATCTTTGATTTTCTTATTTTGCCGTTGTGCGAATTAAGTAATCAAAAGCGCTAAGTGAGGCTTTTAAAACCGATTTAATAGATTGATATAAAAGGATTTAATCAACGTCAATGTCCACATATTGACCACATTTCGGAAAGCCTCTTGCAAGAGAGGCTTTTTTATTTTGAATGCTTTTCAATATGTAATTGTGATTTAAGTTATCTTTCATCTATAAAAAAACGTAATATTGTTGATGGTTTTTCTGTAACTTCGAACAAAATACCAGCATTTTTTTCAATAAGCTTTCTTGTACATGGGCTAGGATGGCCATGCCTATTTTTTTCTCCATACGAGATAACAGAATAGATGTTATGTCTTTCGTTTATGTCTTTACTATAATTTTCAAATGAACCATGATGAGGTATTTGAATAGTACAAACAGAGTTATAATACTCTTTCAATCTATTCTTAATTAATTCCAATGCACCTTTATTTTTAGCCTCATAATCACCAAAATATATACAACTACTTTCATTCATTCCCAAAACATTTCTTTCAAAATTAATTTCATCTTCTTCGATTTCTTTTTCAGTGAGAGAAATATGATTAATTTTACTAAATGAATAATTATTTATACTAGAGCCAGAATACACCACCATTGAGTTTTCATTTGGACTATATGATAAATCTCTGAATGTGTTAATGACATTCTTTCTTTTATCTTTTCTACTCCAGACCTTAACAAAATCATCAGTATTTCTAAATTCAATATTTAACTTCTTAAGCTCTTCACTAAATACATGTGATCGAGATTTATCCTTATAATTAATAGGAATAAATATCCAATTAGGAATTGGAGAAGACAATATTTCACCACTATTCAGATAGTTATCTGGAGATACTTCATAATCATTGATATCATCTTCAATGATACTATCACCATAGTCATGTCTAACTAAAGTTACTTCTGTATCTATTGATATAGATTTTATTGTTTCAATAGGATCTAAAATTAATTTATTATCGAATAAGTTAATGTCTATTTTTTCATAATCGCCTTCATTACTTGTATTAAAAAGCTCAATTACTCGCTCATAAATATCATACTGAGGAATAAAAATACGTTTGACAGTATATTTTGAAAGTAAATATTCCAGTCCATTAATATGATCTCTATGAAAATGGGATATAAATAAAAAATTTATTTCCCCATTTATATCAAAATGATTACTTACATATTTTCCTATTCTCTTTTTACCATCTGTATCTGTGCCACAATCATAAACAAAGGTAAAATTATCAAATTCCTCTGTATAAAATGCACCTTGCCCAATAGGGTGAAATGTTCTTATCATCATATTTTTCTGTTCCAAATAAGATATTAATATCTATTTAGCGTACATGGATTTTAATGAAAATTAATAGACTCCTATCAAGATATTTAAATTTTATTATTAGTATTTGTATCTAATAGTAACAAAATAAAATTAGAAAAATTTAATGTTAAAAGTAATTTCGTACAAGTATATTGATAACACTCCATCTCCAACATGCAAAATTTATACTACAATAATAATTCTTCAACTTATCTCAAATAACCTTACTGACAGGAATATTTGTAATGAACAAAGTTATTATTTCCACCCTAATAATTACACTTCTCAGCTTGTTTTCAATAAATACTGTATCAGCTCAAAACTACCCTTGTTCTGGTAAAAAAGGCGGTGTATCTCACTGTGAGAATGGTAAATTTATTTGTAATGATGGAAGCACAAGTAAATCAAAACGAGTTTGTACTGATGAAAGTGAGACAAAGAAAAAATAGAACATTTCAGATATAAACAACGCCCGGAACACTCCGGGCATTTTCATCAAATCGCTAATGCCTGTTGGCAATACTTATCAATATGCGGCTCTACCCGTTCAATCAATTGAGGCTTTGAAATAAACCTCGTTACGGTTTCATGGCTGACGAACGTCGCACCACAATTGATATTCTGGCACTGATTATAACGTTCTTTGGTATCGGAAGATATTTGCTGACTACTGCGAGTATGCGCGGCGTGACCACAAACAGGACAAATCATCATAAACGGTTTACCTCTTTATGATGTGGAAATTACCTGTAATTATACACAGTTTTCTTAACTTGGTAATTAGAATAACATCTAATACATTATTTTTAATAATGAGATTCGATTGTGAATATTTTAGAAGAATTACTAACCAAAGGTTTTTTCCCAATACAACTCCCTCCTAATTTTAATTCAAATTCTTTTGGTAAAAATCATGAGAAAATAAATGTAGGTATCAACAAAATTTTTTCTGCTGATAATAAAAAAAATCCATACAAAGAATGGACAAGAACCGATAAATATAGTGTTGCTAGATCATCTTATTATAGGCGAACTACTAATATTTTAAATCCATTGAGTTATTTTATTATTGCTAAATTAATAGCTGATAACTGGAATGAGATTAATATTCATTTTAAAAAAAGTGATTTAAGTTTAAGTAAACCTATTATTGGTGAAAAATCCATAAGAGCAATAACCTTAACAAAATTTAGTCAATTATACGAAAAAAAAATCCTTGATTCATCAGGTTATAAATATGCATTAATAACTGATATATCAAGCTATTTCCCTTCCATTTATACTCATTCAATTCCATGGGCATTACATAGTAAAGAGGTATCAAAAAGTAACATAAAAGGACCCCTTCTATTAGGTGATAAAATAGACCTATATTGCCGTAACGCCCAAGATGGGCAAACTGTTGGGTTACCTATTGGTAGTGATACATCACATATTATCTCTGAAATAATAGGTACGGCTATTGATTTAGAGTTAATTAAACGATTAAGCACTTACCCTAAAGGTTTTAGGTATGTAGATGACTTTTGTTTATTCTTTACTAATAAAGCAGAAGCAGAAAAAACACTAGCTATATTAACATCAATTTTTAATAACTATGAATTAAATATAAATGCATCAAAAACAAAAATAATGGAAACAAAAGATTTAATTGAGGAATCTTGGAGATATGGAATAAAAAAATTAAAAATATCACCTGAGATAAAGAGCCAAAGAAATGATATTCATAATTTTTTCTCATCTATATTTACTTTAGAAAAGAAATATAAAGATGAAAGCATTGCTAAATATTCAATGAAACAACTTTCATCAAATATAATTAAGAAAGATAACTGGGATATTTTAGAGTCATATTTATTAAAAATTGCTTATGCATTTCCGAATACCATAGAAATTGTCTCTAGGTTTTTGGTAACCTATAATTATTTTAATTATAAATTAGACAAGCGTAACATAAAAAGATTTATCACGAGTTTACTTGAGGAGCATTCTAATTCATCTCATCATAATGAAGTATGTTGGTTGCTCTGGTTAACTAAAGAGCTAACTATAAAACCATATCAAAGAACTATCAATCAAGTTTTAGATATGGATAATAATATATCTCTTATTATTTTGTTGGATATGGTAAATAAAGAATTAATAAACAAAAAACACATCCCAGATGAATTATTGAGTAAGTTTATATCTACTGACGAGCTAAATAATTCCGGTTGGTTAGTAAGTTATGAAGCAGGAAAAAGAAATTGGTTAGGAAATGAGAATTTAGATTTTATAAAAAAAGATAAAGGATTTAAGTTACTATTAGAAAATGGAGTATCTTTTTATGATGAAAATACCCCCCCTCCCTTATTATTTAATAGAAAAGAATATGAAGTTCTTAATAGTTCTGAAACGCCTCTCCCTATTGAAGATATAAGCTTATTATTAAATAGTGATCATGATATATCAGAAGAATTTGAATTTAATGAACTTGATGAAGAGTATTTTGATAACAGTGAAAATATTTTTGGCGATAATGATAGTCCATTATATGATGAATAGTTGATCCTAAATAAGGAGTGCTATTTGGATCACTCCTTATCCATATCTATATCACTGCTTTTAACTTCTAATTCTAACGAGGTAGTAAATCCGCTATTGTTCAATGAATGACTCACCGTGACCAATGTCCAATAGGCTTCATCAATCTCAGGCTTAAACCCTCTCACTTGTACCGGCAATTCTGGAAAGAGATCCGCACGCCCTTTCGCAAGGGTAATACTAAATGAAGCAACGCCTCGCTGTATTTTTTCCCACGCGGCTTTCGCGGCACGTTCAGCATTGGTTTTACTCGCGTAAGTATGAGATAACACCATCACGTTACCCTCTTCACCAACAAGATATTCCCCTTGTTTCTCTTCTTCTTTTTTCGGTTTATCGGTAGTGGGTTTTCTGCGTCGAATTTGTGATTGTGTTTTTTCTTGCGGTTTACGGGTATTTAAATAATTGGCAGTCACGCCAGTATAAGCGCCCCTATCTACTAATGAAAAACGGTGCCCATCCCCCACACTCCGGGTGATTTGCACTAAAGGTAATGCTTGACCACTGGCGGTGGTGTTTCCCCCTTGCACCATAAACAGCAAATTGCCGTTTTTAACACAGGCGGTGGCACCGTTTAATTGCCCTAAGCGCGTTAAAAAACTGCCGTCTGACTCATTGGTCTGGTCGATATGTTCAATCTTCACTGTATCAAGACCAGGATCAACCACCGCCATGACATTATTACGCCCTGCAATGGTTCTGACGATATCGCCTAATGTTTTTTGATGGTAAGACATTTCACGGCGAACATTGAGTGTTGCCCTAAAATCCGCACTACGAGCGCGCAATGTCATTTTATCGGGTACACCTGAATGCTCTATCTCATCGACCGTAAACGAGCCTTTATGAATAAGATTTTCACCCTGCCAACCAAGATGTAAGGTTAATACCTCACCCCGTTTTGGCATCATTAATGCGCCGTCAGAATCATCTAACTCAATATCAAGCCGGTCAGCTTCAAAGCCCCGATTGTCCGTTAATGAAAGCGAAATTAATCGCCCTTGAATTTTGGCACTGATATCTTCATCACCGGCAATTAACACGAAAGCCGGTGTGCTACTTTTACCGGTGATCATTTCTGGCAACATTATGATAAAACCCCATTCATCGCTTCACCGGCACCGTTCGCCATCATGCCTAATTGGTCGCTTAAATCTCCCAACATCTGACTGATAGAGTCATCAACACGCTTTAATGTCAGCGAGAAATCAATTTTTCTGGCGGCACCGTCTTGGAAAAATTCGGTGTGAGTGCGTTGTAAATCGGTGATCACAAACATGCCGTGAATGGTGCCCGTACCATCAATAAACGACCACGCTTTACCGCTATCCGCCATTAATTCCAATGCCAACAACGACACTTTACCGCCGGTTAATGAGGGATAAAGCGCCCCCGATAAAGTGATCACATCGGTATCAGGGCCAATAAATTGTTGTGCCGGTCGGCGCGCGACACGTTGAGTAAAACCATGTCGCCATGTTTGTTGTTTTTGTAGGGATTGATAAGGTACAGTGCGTAACTCAAACACAAATACCCCAAGTGCTGCCATCATTACCACACCTCACTGTCTTGATAACGGCTATTTAATCGTGCTTGCTTGTCACGCTCACGGCGTTCTATTTCAGCAATAACAAGCTGTGCAATATCTTGCGCGGATTGGTTTGATTGAGGATGAATATTAATTTCATAATGTGCCGGCGCACCTTGATAACGTTGATGTTGAATATTCACATTAGCCGGTGCCGGGCGATAGTTTTCAACTGGCAAACTGTGCGGATGCAATGGCGCATTTTGTGCCTGTAATGAAAAGGCACTGCCTAGCGATAATGCGGCTGTCGCTAACATCGCGGTGTGTTTACGACTGGTGATATTTGCAGGGCCTTCGACAATTTCAGGGCCATTTTCACCGGCAATACCAAACTGACCACGGGGAATATAACCGCCTGAATCATACATACCGGCAAAATTACTGTTGTAAGAATCTAACGCAGACTGCACTTTCGGATCGGAGGTTTTAGCAAACTCCGGTGTCAATGCTTCTTTGGCGGCGGTTGCCAATTCTCCAATGCTATTTTTAAAGTCCGTCCATTTATTTTTTATTCCCTGAATAATGGAATCAATCAGGTCGCTACCAAACTGTAAAAATTTAGCCGGTAACGCTTTGGTGTCTTCGACAATCTCATCCCATTTAGTCGATATCGTTGTTTTAAGGAATTCCCATTTTTCTTGGGTGTACTTAACGATTTGATCCCAATTGCTATAAATAATCCCCGGTAAAGTTTGTGTCATGAAAAAGGTTTTAATGCCTTCCCAAATACCTGAAATTACAGATTTAACAGACGCCCATGCAGTTTTGGTATAGCCGACAATACTATCCCAATGTTTTGCAATTAAGCCCGGTATTGTCCAGTTAAAGAAGATATATTTAATCCCTTCCCATACTTTTAAAATGGTCTCTTTTAATGCTTGCCATGCGATAGCGGTACGCTGTTTAACAGACTCCCACACCTTGGTGACATACGGCTCAATCTTATCCCAGTTTTTATAAATCAGATAAAATGCGCCGGCAATAGCGGCAATAGCTAACAAGATAGGGTTAGCTAACATGGCCTTACCCAACCATAAAAATGCACTGCCTAATAATTTAATTGGTTTTAATAACAGTGTTAACGCGCCACCGCCTTTAATGCCTAAAATTGATAGGCTTAATTTCGCAGCAGCTAATGGCCCCAACATGGCAGCAATGGATAACGAGAGCACACCAAGTGTGGTAATAATGCCTGCAATGGCTAAGCCAACCATAGTCAGTGTTTTAGCCAACTCAGGGTTTTCTTTCATCCACACACCGACATTAGAAATCACACGGGTAATACTTTGTGATATCTGACGCAACGGGCTATCAATGCCGTCAAAAATCTGAATGCCTAAATCTTCCCATGCAGATTGCAGGTTTTTCATATCCCCGCTTAAGTTGTCCGTCATGGTACCCGCGACTTTTTGGGCTTCGCCTTTGGCTTTCTTCAAATCAGCAACAAGGGTTTGCAACTCCCCTTTACCCGCCTGTTCGGCAAGCACCGATAACGCCGAGAAAGCTTCTTCACCGGCAATATGTTTAAAGAATCCCGCCCGTTGCGCATTACCCATATTGGCGGTTTTCTTATCCAACTCGGCTAATAATTCAGGGAAATCACGTAAGTTGCCTTTGGCATCACGGGTTTTAATACCCAGTTCTTCTAATGCTTTAGCGGCCATTTTCGGCGGTTCGGCAAGACGCCCTAAAATCGCGCGTAATGAGGTACCCGCCATTGAGCCTTGAATACCTGCATCCCCTAACTTACCCGTTGCGGCGG
>RWZE01000111.1_pt1 | contig 16375 bp, 29 predicted proteins | sample 2187721 | NCBI WGS metagenome assembly RWZE01 (sample SAMN10531867, study PRJNA481165) | viral metagenome | isolation source: viral particles purified by filtration and ultracentrifugation from about... | host: Nasonia giraulti 16.2 | place: USA:Tennessee | collected 2011-04-01
TGATGTGCTCATTTGTGTTTCTCTTAGTTAATAGAAAGCCACCAGCAGGTAGCCGGATTTAGATTAATGAATTTAATGAATATTTGCGTTAAGTTAGAAGGTCAGCCCTATGTGACTTACCGAAGGGATGGCTGATTAACTTCGGTGTGAGGAAATATATGTCAAACGATAGCTTGGTTAATACCCTTTCTAATCTAGCAAGTTCAGATCAGGATAATAAGGCTCAATTATTGGTACATGAAGCCATCATTAATGTTTTGATAAAAAAACTACTTGATAGTAATGACAAAAAGAAAATCAGGTCTATGGTGCTGAATTCTGTCCAGTCAGCATTAAACTCCAATGATTCCATTCAATATAAACAAATGTCAAAAAAGGTTATCGACCACTTAGACCTGCTAATACCCAGCGATAAAATCTAAATTTTTTTATGTGATAACTCGGAAATTGATTTTTCAACATCGCAACCAAATTGCTGGTTCGCCTGCATGGTAAGCAATATATTTTGTAATTCACAGCTCATTGCCGCTTGCGTGTCAGTGAGCTGTTTTTCTAATGTTGTTACTCGTTCTTCTAAACTTGGACCACTACTAACAAAAATAACCCCTGAAAATTCACCTTCATTTTGATTACTCATAACTACCTCTCTTAAATAGAAAGCCGCGCACAGCTCTTTAGTGAGGGTAAAGATTAGCAGCTGAGTCTGTGGTGGCGTATACGAAAAAAGGCCGCACTAGGCGACCTTAGTAGGTAATAATACACTCTTAGTATTGATTCACCTTGCACACCAAGCAAGAGGAATATCATCATCGTCTGACATTTTAATTACAATTTCAGGGACTAATCTTTCAAGTTCTACAAATTGATCCCAACTTAAACCAAAGGCATCCATGGGTGATTTATTGTCGGCAAATAATGAATCAACCACCCCTTTAACGGCGACTTCATCAAATAATTTATTGCTCATAATCCTTCCTCCTTGGAATGATTCTAGACACAATTGTAACGCATATAAACAAACTGTATTGTCCTATTGGTGTGATGCTAATTAAATCAACTTTAGATTAAAATACACACTAATGTGTGATTATAAAAATATATTTACGTTATTTTTAAATCCGTTCGGTAGATTTTCTAGTGGAATAACCATTGCCTCACCCCTTCCTTGATAATTAGATACAGATCTAAAACCACACCGTTCATAGTACTTTCTTGCCCCCTCAACCGCACCTATTAATGCGATTTGCTTAAATGGCACGCCTAATGACCTTCTTAATGTGGCCGCGTATGCCAAATAAGAGCCAACAGCTATAGCTAAAAATTGACAATCGAGATCTGGATGGGCGTCTTTTCTTTTTTCAATCCATGTGATTTCTACTGTACCATTTACGATGTCCATATTCCCAAAAGCATAACCCATTGGTTTTCCTGTATAATACACAACCAGTCTTACTGGGTGTGGTGAGTCTATTTCCATTGGGAATATTTTTAGAGAAGCATCATATTTTAATAAACCCTGATCCCTCAAAAAACACAAATCCTTAATCATTTCATCATTCATGTTTAATGGCGCTGCTAACTTTAAGGTTTTTAAGGAATGTTGCTTGCCAATTGAATTTGCGGATAAAGAAAAAACAAGATCTTGAAGCTTTAAAAATTTATTTTTTTGCTCATCGCTCATATCAAATCCATTTACTATGACCGTCAATGCAAACAACAAAAACTTCACAATGCAGCATTCGGGTGGTTTTCATATTCACTATATACTCGGCATCATGAGACTATCTGATATAAATAAAGTTTCACTCAGTCATAACACCTTGAATTGGTTTAATGCGACTAGGTATAGAATGTCCATTATTAGAATATAATAAGCCAATTTTATGCAAAAATCAAATATCTCTGTCTATTTGGTTACTTTTCTAAATGCTTGTTCAGCTATACTTTCTTCAATAAGGCACTTGCGGGACAGTTTTTCATAGAAAGGCTTCCAATTGCGTGACCACGATGATTGAGTCAAATCAGGTACTAGATGCCTTATTGCATTATATGCCACAGACGACGGCACCCGATTGAACCCCTTACCCGCACAACGAGGACAATCTTTAAATACAGGCGCGCCCTGCAGCTTAGTTTGCATGTCATCTAATACCTTACCCCGTCCTTTACATCGGCAACGGTGTGCTAGTTGCCCCTTACCGTTACACTCTTGGCACAATTCACCCACTTCTTCATTTTTAGTCCACGGCTCAATAATTACAGTTCCGTCTAGTCTAGTTATACCAGGATGTTTAATGACGTCCTTGCGCTTATAAATAAGGCCTTTACCGCTACATGCTGAACATGGAAAAACTGAACCAGCTGAACGGGCATAATCTTCAAATGCCATTCTGGCCAGAATAATTAGACAATAACCCAACTTTTTACCTGCAGCTTTAGCCACCAGCCTAGGTGTGGTTTTTCTAGCATATTGGGTCAAGGCTTCCACAGTAGAGAATTTATCCTCTTCGCTAACATTATTTTTAGCCAGAAAAGCCGTCATGCCGAACTTAGCCTGTGATTCAGTCATCCCCATTGCTGCGTTAATATCAGACCCAGTTATTCTGTCAGGAGAAGTACAGCCTGCTACATTGCCGAATGTAGGTGACTTAGGGTGAAAGTTTTTAAGTGCATTTTCGAGTTTCATTAAGCCGCCTCTCAGTATTCAGTTACATTCATTGCGCGCCAATCTTCATCATAATGAGAGGCTGGCATATTACCGATGTAGTTATAGGGGTCTGCATCCTCTTTGATGAGGAATTGGTGTGAACGCTTATTTAAATAAAGACCGACCGCGCCCTCCCACCCTTCTCCGTTTCGCTGCTTTTCGATAAATAGTGTGGAAGCAGACATTTCTAATTTTTCGAGATCTTTGTCTGTGAGCATGACGCCAGATTCTTTTTTCTGAACAACACGCTCACGAGGCTTATTACGCCAGATGATCATTAAATTATCCGTGAGGTCAGTGATTGCCCCCGTGCCTTTAACGTCCATTTTCCCCGTTGGCTTTTCTTCGCTGTCAGATTTTCGACTGTGCGTGACTAAAATAATGTGACTGCTTGTTTTGTTCTTAAAATCACACAGCGCATCAACAAAAGCTTTTTGTCCATTGTAGTCATCCTCACCAATGCCGCATTTCATCAAACTGTCGATGACAAATAATTTCACGCCATATCGACGATGAGCATATTCGAATATTTCTAGCAAACGTTCTGCCTTGGCTGTTCCTGTCAGGCCAAATAACCATAGGCGATCATCATAAACACTGAACGATGCATCTATTTCCATTATTGGTGGCTTTTCAGAGCAGGTTGTTTGTCTTATTAGTCGTTTTAATAGCTGCCCCGGCTTGAGCTCCAAAGATGCCACGCAAACGCGGGTTTGTTGGCGCATTGCTTCAAGCATAATATGCCCCACAACTTCTGTTTTGCCGTGTCCATTAACACCGTTCAGAACGGTTAATTCTGACTCTCTAAAGCTAAAGTTGTAATTAAGTGGCTCCCACGGCGTTCTGAATAGGTATTGTTCTTTGCCATAAAATGCATCAACTGCATCCTGATAAAATTCACGAGCGCTATACAGTTCCTCAGGGTCAAAGTACGCTGCGGTTTCAATGCATCGAAATAACTCATCTTCAGTCATTCCAGCCTGTAAGCATTCGTTGATATCTTTTTTCGGTAATTTCAACATTCGACAACGGTGTTCTCCCAGCCTACTAGCAATTTCTTTTGCTGCGATCTGTCCAACTTCATCGTTATCAAGTGATAACCAAATTTCAGTGAAGCGATCTAGGTTGTGGTATTCGAACTCAATCCATTGCTGCTTTGCCCCCTTTCCACCACCAAACGGAACAGATAAAGCAGGCAGCCCGTACTGGTGATAACTCATGCAGTCAATTTCGCCTTCACACAGGATCAAGACTCTTGCATTGTTTGGCATTGCCTGCCAACCAAATAGGCAAGGTTCACAGTTGGCTTCAGCCATAATGACCTTTTTGCCATTTGGTCGCTCAGTGCTGATTCGCTTTACCTGCAATAATTCTCCGTCTCGCTTGTACGGGAAGGCAATAGCGGGTAATTCACGATTCTCATCATGAGACCAAACAACGGCATCACACACCCCAAAAGCTTCTGCTGTTGCCTTGCTTATGCCTCGCCCCTCAAGGTACTCAAAACAACTAGTGGTCTTTCGAACATGTTTCGCCAATGCCTTGCGATCTGGTTTTGAGAATGCCTTTTTTTGCTTGGCTGCAAAATGGTGATCGGTGTCGTGAATACCTAAAAACTGCTTAGCCTCAGACATGGCCTGATGCAAGCTGCAATTACGAACTAGCACCCACAAATCCAGTAAATCACCACCCTCTCCTGTTGCGAAATCAGACCAAACCTTTTTGCCTGACAAGTTTATTTTTAAACTCTTACCCGCTTCACCGTGAATATTACCAGCGATCCACTCCTGCCCGTCTAAACGCGCATTCGGCGGAGGTAGCAAATACTTAGCCACTCGCTCAACGTTGTCCCATAATTTTTCGGATAATTCATTCGGTGTCATTTCAAATTCCTTAAAGACAATTCTGTGACCCAACATCAACTTCAGCTACTCGTCGCGGATATAAATCCCATTGCCGAGATCAATTAACCCGCCAGCGGAACGCCGAGCCTGTGTTTTCATGCCTTGCTGACCCCGCTGGAAGGTTTTGGCGTTACGAAGCCATGTGTTTAGGGCTAAATCCCATTTGGCGTAGGTGGATCCCTTGCTGCCATGATGATCGCGGAACTTCAAAAACTCTTCCTGCAAGTCAACACCTAGCTCACAAGCCAGCTCTTGATGTTTTTCAGTTGGGGCAAAGTCCTCTGGCATGGTGTGTTTTTTGGTTTTAGTTTTTTTGGGTGACGGTTGAGATTTTTTGTTAGTCGCGTTTTCGCGGCGATCAATATCTTGTGTAGTCTTATGTGTAATCTCTGTGTAATCTACTGTAAGAAAGTTTGTGGGATCCCCGCATGCCTGTTCGTGGGATTGCCGCTGACTTGTTTGCAGTGTTTCCACTGCCTTGTTAGCGGTATCTCCACATTCTTGTTTGCCGTGTTTCACCGTTCCAGTTTGGTGTATCGCCGCAATCTGGATTGATGGGTTATCTGATATCGCTTCAGGCTCACCCAGAAGTAACTGTTCCAATCGCTCGGCATTCACTCGATAATGCATCGTTGCTGGAACGCCTCTCAGTTGCTCCTCAAGCACCCCTAGAGCAACAAGCCTTTTGCGGGCTGTTTCCTGTTCATCACGTGTCAAGGAGGTTTCATTTCTAATATCCTGCTGAGATTTATACATCCACCCCCCATCCATGCGGTTATGCCAGTAAACCATTTGAGAAAGAAATACCGCTGCTACAGGGCCTGATCTCACTTTTCCAGATTTTAAGTTTGCATATGAAGGCTGGTAGGCTATGGGTCTATCCAGCAACTGAATCAGGCTTCCCATTCTCTACCCCCTTCATGATAATCGTGTAACCCCGCACAGGCTCAACTCTTAGCTTTGCATCGATGGTCACAGATGCAACTTTACGTACAGCTAAAAAGCCCTGCCGCTCTAGCACCTTAGTTTCTTTGTAAAGCGCCTGCTTGCTGCAGCAGCAAAACTGAGCCATTGCATCGTTGTTAATAATTCGCTCACCCTGATCGTTTGACCCACCAGCAGCCCACACGCGATACATAATTAAGCGGTGTAATGGTTTTTCGAAGGGATACCCATTGATAAAATCATGAGTATTGGTGTATTTAGTCATGGTTCATCTCGGTATGTTGTGTATCTGGTTCATGATATTCCCCAAAAAGCTCAGGTAAATCAGGGCGAATTTCGTGTGCTTTTACCGCACCATTTGTTAAGTTAACAATTAAACTCACTAACTTAGGATGCACCCGTGACTTCCCGTTTGCCCACTTATGAACAGCTTGTTGGGACACCCCGCAAGCATTGGCCAGATCTTTTTGAGTTCCCATTATTTTGATGGCAGTTTTAATAGCCTCACACATAACAACCTCCGTTTTATTTTTCACATAATAAAACTATAGTTGTTTTTAATCAACAAACAAAATGTCATTGATTGTTTACAACTAAGGTTGTATATTTGTTGATTATGAATACGACACTTGCACAACGATTGAAATCGGCCAGACAAAACGCGGGACTCACTCAAAATGAGCTAGGTAAAACTGTGGGCATTTCTCAGGCTGCAATCCAAAAAATTGAGACAGGAAGGGCTTTAACATCAACCAAGTTGATTGAGATAGCGAAGGCACTGAACGTTTCACCAGAATGGCTATCTACTGGTGATGAAAAATCTATAGTTCAGAAAACCGAGCCATCTGTAAAAATTGACCTTGCTAATGGTGCAAATCACATTGAGAGATACCGGGTCGAAGTCCTTGATATTGAAGCAAGCGCTGGAAAAGGAGTCATAGTCATTGATGACTTTATCGAGACTATAACCTCTATTGAATACTCACTGGAAGAGGCTAAGAAGTTATTTGGCGGTAGACCAGCCCATACAATCAAGATGATTACTGTACGTGGTGATTCGATGGCAGAAACATTTGAGCCACGGGATCAGATATTCGTCGATATGGCTGTTAACCACTTTGATGGCGATGGAATTTATGTATTTATCTTAGATAATCAACTGTTCATAAAGCGCCTACAGATGCAGTACAAGCGCCTAGCTGTTATATCTGACAACCCCAAATATGAAACCTGGTATTTAGAAGAAAATTCAATAGATGGTATGTTTATTCACGCGAAAGTACTGGTCAGCCAGTCCATAAAGTATAAATATCATGGTTGAATGATGAAATAGCTAGAGCCAGCCCCGAGACACGCACTTAATTCATTGATTTATAATTATTAAAAGCCCTTTTTGGGGCTTTTTTGTTTCCAATGATTCCTCTCCAGCCATACGCCTCATTCCCATGAAATTATTTTCCACAAAAAATCACTTTAATAACAATTAAATACAACCATTATCGTATTACCACAAGCACAAAAACAACTTTGGTTGTTGACTTTAAAACAACCTTGGTTTTAAATGAGCTTATCAAATGATATTGAGGTTTAAAAAATGCCGACTATACATTGTACGTCAAACAACCAATTACCGAAACCTGATATCCGTACAGGTCTATTTAAGTTCTGCTTCTTTGCTGTAAAGCGTAGTGATCTACAGGCTAAAGCCGAACGCAAAGAGGTCTATGCAACTGATTTGAAATCAGCAAAATTACAACTTGTTCGTGAGTATGTTTTATCACTGGCATCACAAACACCTGTAGGAGCGTGACATGTCACACGAAATTAAATTAAGTGTCGCTGCAAAAAAAGCGCTCAATTGAACGCAGTACTATTCCAGCTAAATAGCCAATTTGCAGGTGACCCAGTTATCGATAGTTTAATTGAATTGGCTTACGAACTATCCAACCCTGTAGCAGGTTGGTTAATTGAAGAAAATGCACAACGGGATAATGGACATGAGTAAAACAGCCCCCCCCCAAGTACAAGTTAGTGAATGTATGGATGTATTTAACCGAGTGAAAGCGTTTTTAATTGCGGCTCAATATTTAAATCGAGACAACAGTGAAAAACATATAGCTAATCAATTAATCGCTCAATGTGAAGCTGAGGTTGATGATATTTTGGAGAAAGAATAATGAATAATGAAAAGCTGGTTGATTCAATACTGAATGAATTGACTTATGCGCAATCAATATTAAATGTGATCATTAACAATAATGTTCAGGCAGACCAAGACTTATTTAATACTATAGAATCTGTTGTTGATAATATTTCTCGTGCAAAAAAGAGCGCTGGTAGTATTCAGGTTGAATCTAGTAATAAGCCTATAGGTGACATTGAAATAACCAAAAACCAGACAATTGAAATGGTGGTGGGATCTATCTTAACAACTCTTGATACCGCTATAAATTTAAAAGTTGCCGAGGAGTGCGGACATTTAAAAAATCAAGATGAACATGTTATTAATTTAATTAATTCCGCCAAGTTAAATCTAGACATGGTTTATACAAAAGTCAGCTTTCCGGATTAGATATGAACGCGATAACTCACAACATAGTAACCTTGTGCAAAATACAAGGAAGAATTCTACCTAAATATATCAATATTCAAGAAAACAATATGTTTGATTTAAATTGGAGAAATAATATTTATAAATTAGTTGGTAAAGATTATCAGTTGGTAGATTCCTTTTTCGAATATAAAGATGCATCTAATGAAGCAAAGAAAATTATGAACAAAAGCCCGAAAATCAAATCAAGCCTTTTATAGCCATTGAGGAAATAATATGAACAATAAATTTGAAGCAATCGAAAAAGCATCCAAAGGTGAAATAACTGTTGAAATGCGTCCTGTGTATATTATCAATGGGGCAAAACGCGCATATCTTAGTGAACGTTCTGCATTGAATAAGCTTTCTAGCATCATTGCTGAGCGCGAAGTCAGAAAACAAGGCTTTGAAACAAACTATGAAGATATTCCTGTAACATTGGATGATGGCACTACTGCGGTCAGGCGCGGTGAACCAACTGAATATTTTATGGGTGTAAAAGAAGGCATTCTTATCGCTTTGCATGAACACCTGAAAAAAGAAAAACAAATAATTAAATTGCAAGAAGAATATGCAAAAGCAGTTGTAGACCATTCTCTATTAGATGATAAAGTTGAATTATTACGCCAACAATTGCAAACAGCCATAGATAATAGAAAGAAACTTTAAAATCTAGTTTAAATAGAATTAATTTTAAATCAGCGCCAATGCTGAGGTAATCCCTTTATCTAAATTCAGGAATAAGAGAATGGAAAAATCAACTTTGTTAGATAAAAGAAGAAAACATTTTATAGATGCATTCTTTGATTATCTAAAGAAGAAAAAGAAATCACCAACGTTTATTAAAGATATTTTTGGCATTACCTATCAGGTCGATTTAGACGAGGAGATATTAAAACAATCGTTAATCAGTTTATACGAAAATCTTTGCCGAAAAGAAGCAGACATGAATGATACTCAAATAATTAATGTCTATGACAAGTTTTACAATAAATACGGAAAACTCACTGATGAAGGCAAAGGATTTATTGACACAATTGTATTTCTCATTGCTATGCACTTATTTAAAACGGATATAAACAAATGAAATTAACTTATTTAAATGTCGCACAGCAAGCTGTTAGTGCAGAGCGTGAGGAAGATTATTTAAAAGCAGTTCATTTGTGGAATAAAGCGAAAGGACTCGCCAGAAATGAGCAGGACTATGAATGGGCTGATTATCGCTCAGAGCATAATTCAAAGCGAAGCACTTTATTAACTCGTGCAATTGAATATGAATTTCAGCAAAAAGAGCGAAATAGAAAAGCCAGAGAAACCATTCAATTAAAAAAAGAAGCTAAATTGCTGGAAGAAAATATCAATAAAACTTCGGAGAATTATTTATGAAATATGAAAATATAGCAGTAACTCAGTTAATACAAATTCTAAAGGAAAAAGTTCCAGACTGCCCTGCTTGGATGCTTGATGAGTCTCGTATGCATGATAAAGCACTAACACATCAGGAACTAATGGAGTTCTCTGAATGTGTAGTTAAGCGCCAGCGCTATATTCAAGCTGCAAAGTACCTTTTTTATTGCAAGGAGCGATTTGGCCTTGATGCCAATGGAGACTATCAGTTTTCTTATAAAAACCTTTGTATCTACTTGGATGTTGACGTGATTGAAACCTTATTAATTCATCAAATAGAGCGACCTTTATTAGAGGAAAATCCAGAAGAAAAATATATTGCCTTGTGGCGTTTTTATACAAATAACGAAACTAAAGAAACTGAAACAGGTGTTACATGGCTGTTTGATTTCATAGATGACGTTTTTATTAAAGGCTTTCAGCTTTTGAATTCACCTTTATCAAATAGCTCAGTTCACTAGGGAAAATATATGAACAACTTAATTACTATTAATAAAACTCAAATGCCTGTTGCTGAATATAAAGGTCAGCGTGTTATTACTTTCTCAATGATTGATCTGGTACATGCTCGACCAGATGGAACGGCACGTGCAGCTTTTAATCGTAATCGTGAGCACTTTATCGAAGGCATCGATTTCCATGAAGTAGGTTCGGACGTAATACGTACGGACCTCCCTGAAGGGATATTTTCTAAATTTGCACCTAGCGGCATTGTGCTGTTTGAGTCCGGGTATCTCATGTTAACTAAACCATTCAATGATGATGTTGCATGGCAGGTGCAGCGTGAACTGGTTAATAGTTACTTTCGCCCACCACAAACCGCTATTAGTGAATTAGAAATGATCGCCCGAATCGCCAGTCATAATGCCCAGCAGCAACGTCAACTTAATCGCATTGATGAGAAGGTTGAACAGATGCATGAGACTGTCGAGCAAATCAAGCAAGGCACCATTCCTGTTGGATATCAAGGCTACAGTTACCTTTGCGCCACTTACGGAATTAGTAATGCAAAGTGCAGGCAACTTGTAAAAGGTTTCAATATTCCAAGTAAACGAGTGCCACACTACTCACCTAACGGACAGGTAACCCAAATGACCGTTGTTCATGATGAGTCATTTAAACGCGAGCTGGAACTTGTCATGCGTGAAGCTGAGCTTAAAGGCGCTCGCTGGTATCACCCCAAAATGGGATTGTTTCAGGCAATTGGTTGGGAGGCTAAATAATGGCTTATTTTACTGATGCAGGTAATGGCGTTATTGCCGACGATAGCACTTTGATTTCTTATTCTGACGCAGTTAAAGCGCTTGAATGTGGTCACTACGATAAAGAGTTAATAAAAGGCTTGTATTTGGCTGCTGCCGTGATGGGTAAGTTAGCTGATGAACCAGACACCCTAACACCTGAACAACGTGTTTCAGTTTGGCGCTGGGTGGTAGTGGCTTGCTTTATCCGCGAACAACAAGAGAAAAACGGCACTATTGAGGTGCCAAATGGCAACGGCGGCATTGATTTAGCAACCATCTATAGCAATGGCAAATCGTCACTGAGTATTTACCCTGCTCCTCTGCGCCTTGCACTAAGTGAAAACTTAGAACGGATCATGGTTGAAACAGTCGGGAAAGCATTATGGGCTGACCTTACTGTCCGAGTGTATATCGATTTTCTTGATATCTCACTAGAACACGGTCCTCGCCTATCAGACAAAGGACGTGAAGGTCTTTGCATTCTTCATGATGATTATATTCGCGCTTTGGAATCCGAAGGTGGGTTTCCTGTAATGCCAACTATGCACTAGGGACGGTAAAAATGATCATTCAAACACACTTACTACGAGCAGCTTTGGTGTGCGTTGCTAAAAATGACCCTCGTTATTATCTGCAAGGCGTTCACATTAACAGCAAATACATTGAAGCAACCAACGGTCATGTTGCTTTGCGAATGGAGCATGACATTAGAACACGCAAGAACGTGATCCTTGAGTTTAGAGGGAAACTACCAGCTAAATCAGAGACAACTGAAATCGTGTTTACCAAAGAACCTTACGCTGTTCATCGTGATATCGAGGGGGTTAGAGTTGGCTTTACCGCGATTGTTTCTCACAGCGATGCAAGATTTCCTGATTTAGACAGGGTGATCCCTACCAAATTTGAACCTTGCTTACCTCACTTTCAGGCGGCTTATTTGGCATATCCCGAAAAGATGTTTGGTGCTGGCAAGCGATGGTTTAACACAGTGTCATTCCATCCATCAGGAATGACTGGCGGGTGCTTAATTAAATTTAATGGCTTAGTTAACGAAAAATACGGTAACCCACAGTTCGTTGTGATGCCATGCAGAGCGTGAGGTGAAAAATGAGAATTGAATATATCACCAGTGAAACAGGCAACACAGCCAAAGTAGTGATCCTATCTTTCATTACTGAACGTAGAAAGCTGAATCACATCGTCGATGCGGTAAAACTATGGACACCAGTTCAGGAATCATCAACAGGTTTCTTTTTCCGAGCCACCACTATTTACGGCAAAGCAAATCACGTTCTACGCGCATACAAAATTATTAGCAAGGAGGCTAACAAGTGATTGAGCAAGATAACAATGACTATGAAATTAACGAGTATGAATCGCCAATTCTCAAAGCTGTGCACCATGTTGATGATGGTAGGGATTACACGGCTCGAATTATTCACGGGATCAGACAACGCTGTTACATCAGGATGGGTATATGCCCTCCTCTGCCACCAGCGCCACAAGTTAGCGAGCCAAAATTAACACCTGTTATTAAGAAGAAAAAGAAAGCAAGGAAAGTGAAAAATGAGCAAGATTGAGAACCCTGTTATTTTAGTGAACGTACATAAAAATCATGAAAATAGCGTAGCTGTGCACGTTACTAATGGATCTAATGATTGCCGATACGTCCGCAAAGGTTGCATTGCTGACCTAGACGAGGTTCATCCTGATGATGCTATGGAAAGGTTACTACTTGAGGTTTTGTATTATACCGCCATGGCTCTCGAGGAGGAACGAGCCAAAAATAAAAAGCTTCAACAAATAATCGGGCAGGCTCAGCAATTCATTGAAACCATCATGTTTCATGTTGATGACGACCACCACGGACAACATATTGTCCATCTTGTTAAGCAAGCTGTTTACTGGCTTGAGCTTGGAGGTGAAGCAAATGACAACGCTTGATTTTAACCTCGTCAGCATCATTAAAAATGCAGGTGGGGATCCGGGCGAAGTAACTGAGGCTGTTTGGGGTGCTGGCTATCAAAGAATGAATTTCACCACTGAGGAAATCATTCAAATGGCGACTAGCCAGATAGCTGATTGCATTTATTATGAAGTTCCTACAAACGTGTGGCCAAAAACAATTGAAAGTCTCAGCATGGGAAATTTAAACGCCATTATCGATGATGCAATGTGGGAAGGTGACTCAGCTGGAGTGGCGGCGACAATATTGAAGAACGGGTATACAAAGGAGGCGTTAAATGGCTGATGACTCAGAACCTAAAAAGGAGCATGTTTATATTAAAACTGACGAATTAGCCAGCAGGTATGGGTTAAGCCCGCATGCTATCCGTTTATGGGCTGGTAATGGGAAGCAGAAACGTGAAGGCTTCCCAAAACCCAGATTTAGAGCGGATCAACTGAGTTGGCTGATGCAAGATATTATTGACTGGGAGAATGGTAAACAATTTTAAGTACTTTACCCCACCATTTGTCATATACTTCGCGTTGTTCATCAAGGTAGGTGTATTTATCATACACCTGCCATACCCCCGGTAACTTGTGACCAATCATTACCTCTGCAATATGTGGTGCTGTTAGATTTGAGATACCGGTTCGCATGGTTCGCCTTAAATCATGAATAGACCACCGCTTGCAAGTTTCAATTTTTTTACTCATTCGTTTACTCAAAACATCGATCATTCCTAAATGACCGCCCTCTTTCATAGGTTCACCGCTCATCAATGTGAAGAGGTGGTCACCACGGCTAACAGCCATAGCTCGTTCAATTAACTCTTGAGCGGCTGGCGTAATAGCTCTGATCAATGGCAGTCCAGTTAGGCGACCTCTTTTGTGATTTTCAGGGGGAACAGTCCAAATACCTTCTTTGAAATCAAAATCTATTTTTTTAGCTTTTAACAATTCGCCAACACGGTTACCAAATAGAAGGCATAACTTTATTATAATTTCATTTCTTGGGTTATATCTCTCCTTGTCTATAAATTGAAATAGAAGTTTTAACTCTTCATTAGTCAGTATTCGCTCCCCTTGCTCTGACTTTATCCCCAAATCTGAGGGAGTTAAATCACTCAGCGGCCTATTGATGATAGTTCCTCGTCTAAATCCCCAAAAGTGAGCCTTTTTTGCATACTTTAAGATCTGATGTCCAATCGAAGGTGTTCTTTCTGTGATTTCCTCCAGTAGAGGAAGCCATGTATGCAGATCTGCATCGTCATGGGGTAATTTTCCAATTGATGGGAATACGTGTAATTCAAATGATCTGAAAATATTATCAGCCTTAACTTGGTCTTGTTTTAAGGACTTTTCATACCATTCAGTAATTAAAGATTCAATGGTATATGCTGTTATTGCCGCTTGCTTTTGAGTCAATTTAACAACTTTCGGATTTTTATTTTGCTCTAGACTTCCCCTATATGTTAGGGTTAGATCTCTAGCCTCTTTTAATGATGTTGCTGGGTATGACCCAATATCAATTCGCTCTGCTTTACCATTCCACCTGTAGCGATATTGGAAAATCACCTTTCCCTTTGGTGTAACACGAACAGATAGACCATCCCTGTCCGACTTTGTAATAATCTTTTCTTGCTGCTTTCCACTGATAGAGCGTAGCCATGAATCAGTTAATGCCATCAAATTTCCCTCAAAGCATCATTTTTATGTACACCATTATGTACACATTTTTTATGATAACAAGTGATAATTAATGACTACTCTTGACTATAGGTTTATTGGGATTGAGATTTTATTTATATTTATCTAGTAGTTATATTTAAAAACGAAGATTTCATGATTAACGATGACTGGCTATGACTATATGTTATTATTTTCAAGAAAAATAATATTAAATCAACAAATTTATATATAAGTCAATTAATTATGTGTAAAATACAACAGAATAATAGTTATCATGCACACAGTTATGTACACATTAATTATGACGGCAAATGATTATTTCTGACTATGCCGCTTGCAAAAAATAAAAATACTGGCTATAAACACACTGTATATAAAACCAGTTAATTTAATCTACGAAGGAGTGTTTTTATGGTGACTATCAAGATCCGTTTTAACAGCAATAAGAAAGGCCAGCTACCTACCGGCACATTCGAAGCATTGAAAAATGAAGTAACAAAAAGATTAAGTGCTAAGTATTCTGATCTTAAAGTCGATATTAATTGGGGTACTCAAGATAATTTATCGATTGATGGTCTTGGGAAGAATGAGAAAAAAACTTATATTGAAGAAACGCTGGAAGAAATATTTAATGATGGTGAGTGGCTTCCTGAAACCCAAGAAACCGACGTGGAATATTTTGATAAATGATCTAGATGTGCTAATTATTCATCAAAAAAAGATTGTAAGTATTATTGAAAGCAATTTTCTTTTAATATGACGCTTCAATCACTTACAAATATAAACTTTTACTTAAGTGTGTTATTATTTATACCAAAGTCAAATATTACGGATCCGTTATATCTACAATTGGTATTAAATATGACAACTGCGTTTGGACGTCCGGGAGCATTTTGGAGTGTTGATTCTCGGTGGACGTATAAGTTACAAAATAAGCCGATAGACGATCATCCAACAAGGAAGTTTGTCATATGTGATTCAGAAATAACTATATTTGCTGGCGACGAGAATCCAATTTTAGTTGAGCAAGCCTCCATATTAGGGCTCATCAATGATGAAGACTATATAAAACTAATATCTAATTTAACGGATGAAACCTTAGAGTCCATCATTGTGTCCGAGTCAAATGGAAAGCTCCTTGAGTTTCATGGAGGAAGATTTTATGGTGATAATACCTTATCCGGCGTAGAGCGCAGGAAAAGAATGTCAAATTTATTCTGCATAGGCAGTGGTGGATTGCACGCATGTGACTTCTTTCACTTTGCCGAAAGAAAAAAGTCCTTTATTAGTGATTTTGGTTGTAATATAGTCGGGGCTATGAATAATGCATCATTAAAAGATTTCGCAACTGGCGGTACCCCAAACATAAAACCCTGGGTAAAGTGTAATAAATTTGGAAACCTAAGTCGATATCAAGAATTTCAGGAAGATGTTTCATTATATAAAACGTATGTTTACGACAAGGTGAGAGATATGCTTAAAACTCTAGATGAAAATCTTGACGTGCAGTTAAGTGCAAGCAGCGCTATCTCAAGTGAACACTGTTCGTCAAACGTAATTGAAAATGGTTCTTTACGCAAAGTTTCCGTTGGCTCATCCGTGGCTAGACTGAAAAGGCGGCTTGAGAGAAAACAAAAGCAACAGGGCGATGTTGTTCGCCTTGAGTCTGTGTAATTGAAATTAGTGTCTCCTGCGTTAGTTTTATAACTAATTGACAGGCTTAAAGACTACTCTAAGGTGCGTCCATTGTAGCCAGCGCGACAGGTAGCGATAGCAAGCTAAGTCAGCGCTGAGAATAAGCCCCTATATTAGGGGCTTTTGCTTATCTAATGATCAGTAGCTTCCCTGCTCTGCCCTTTCAGTTTCCTCTGCTGCACGTTTAGCATCTTCTTCAGCTTGCTTCTCTGCGGCCTCTTTTGCTAATCGCTCTGCTTCTGCTTGC
>RWZE01000114.1_pt1 | contig 16059 bp, 31 predicted proteins | sample 2187721 | NCBI WGS metagenome assembly RWZE01 (sample SAMN10531867, study PRJNA481165) | viral metagenome | isolation source: viral particles purified by filtration and ultracentrifugation from about... | host: Nasonia giraulti 16.2 | place: USA:Tennessee | collected 2011-04-01
CGGTACATATCCGCCACTGTACCGCTTCCTAAAGTCGTTGTAATAAGCGTCTGGTTCACATAGTTATCCAGTTCAAGAAATGTTTGAGTGACAAACCCCTGAAGGATCATATCCATTTGAGTTGGTGGAGGGAGCGTCTTGTAAGCGCCCTTCACTTCTTCATCTATGCTTTTGATCGAATCAAATCCAACATCATGAACCATCTTTTCGATTTCGGTTACTGCAATGCCCGTAGCTTTGGACAGCTCCCGTATCGTCTCTTGATTGAGCATCCGCAACTGCTGCATCTTATCAACTTGCCATTGAAGCACGTAGTCTTTGCCGTGCTCTGGGTTCGTTTTCAGTCGCTCAGCTACCAAACGAAATAGTTCGTCTTCAAGCGCGACATATATATCGACTATTTGCGAAGTGTATTCGTTAAATTGATAAGGAGTGATGACTGGACGCGCCATTCTATCACCTTCCCGTTGGACTGCCAAAATGGTTGATTGAAAGACCGATTTCTTTGTTAATCTGCTTTAGTAAGTCATCCTTATAAACTGTCATCCTGGTATGTTCTGAGCCGTTGTAAAAAGGAACTTCCATTTCCTCTCTACCTAACGGCAATGCACTAGTTACCGTTGCGTCGATAGATGATGGCATTATGACGGATCACTCCCTCTCTCCAAAGAAACTAACTTCCTTCTCGATCTCTTCACGTTCGGGGAAACCTCGCCTAGCTTCTGCAAAGATTTCTTGGAGCATTAATTCTGCCTCTTCCTCGGAAACCTTGTGAATCTTCATGATTGCACGTTTTTTCGAAGTAAGCTCGCTTGCTACTAAGTGAACTTGCCTGTTGATTTCTCCCGCTGCATCCTCGGCGATTGAGTCGTCAAAGGCAATCGTAGTTTCGTAATCACTAGTCGTTTCGAACAATTCGTAAAGCGAAGCAAGATCAACAATGATATCCACTAGAGCAATAAGCGCTTCTTCAACAATGATTTCGTGCGATTGTTTAGAACGAAATGTCTTCGAGTTCTCGCTTACTACCTCAGTCGCCGTCTTCATCGATTGCCCATCAAATGAAAAAGCACCACTCGAAAATCCTGTCTGCATTGACAAGATATTGAGTAATGCATTAATCGCAGCTATATGTTCCTCGACCCTTAACGGCACCGTGTTATCGTGAATTTTGTTAGCGTCCATGTCGCCCATGTTCATCGCTTGATAGACTTCATCACCGGCATCAAAGTACCTGTGCAACTCTCCTGTTTGTGGATCCGGAACAACTTTAATCGCAGAGGCCGGAACAATAATTCTACGTTTTCCAAGGACGAATTCGCGGTGAAACGAATCGAACGCCACATCCAATGAATGCATTGTATCTAGGGCATTTGCATAAATCGGAATGCCGAGTGGACTCGTTAAGTCAATGTTGTTCGCCGTATTCGGATGAATGTAAACGAATAAGCTTCTTTTTAGACCCAGAATTGGAACCTCTTCCGCTAAGCCTTTGTATAAAACCGACAAAGGAACTTGTTTTCCGAGTTCGTTAATCGTTTCGCTCACATACAATTGATTCTTAATGACGTACTCGCCATTTTCCCAAACATGCCATTCGAGCAATGTGTATGTTTTCTTCCCTTTGATCGTCTGGTTCGTAAATACCGCCTCTTTAATACCTTGATTATCCCAAGATATCGGAATAAATGCGTCAGCCGGCACATAAGACAACTTGATTTGATCATCTTCTACATATGGTTTAATGACTACGCCGCCTAGCGCATAAGCATATTCAAGGTACTCTTGGAATTTAGTGTTAAAGCGGTTTTCGTCCAGCACCGACTTTACATGTTTGGCCAAGGAGGGATTGGACACGTTCACTTCACATTTTTCATTGAAGATAAGCGTAGCCATTTCCTCGCTTAAAACCTTAGCCATGTTCAATGATTTCATTCGGCGCTTTTTATGGCCTTCAACCGTTTGGTAAGTCAGATCGTGCCACTCACTAAAATATCCCTTGTAAATAGCTTTCCATTTTTCGATATTTTCATAGGCATCATCGTGAACCGGTATTTCCCTAATGTCCGAAACATCTTTTATTCTTTTAACAAGTCCCATTCTCTGCATCCACCCCCTTACTGTCGAAACGATTGTCTGAAACATACACTCACCGCCTTATTTCACGTACCTGTTATAGAAATAGTTGTTTGCATACCTAGCTTCATCCAAAGCGTGGTTGTAATCATCGATCGGTTCGCCGTTGTCCAAACGGACATACATCCCGATCTCCTTTAGGAAATGATAATGATCGTACTCATCATCAACTTCAACGACAAAGAACTGTTCGTTTGTAATCGAGTTCTGAAGGCGCTCGATTCCCGTTTCAACTCCGCCACCTTTTTGACGACCATCTTGAGCGTTGTTGTCAGCCCTTGACGTTTGGATATTCAACAAATGCAGTTCTTCCCGCAATGACTTACACGCAGGGTCAACAAATACTTCTGTGGAGTTCATTTCAAACTTATCAACGCACCACTTCATGAATTTCTTAATTTCTTTTGCATAAGTGGACATCGCTTTGACTTGTCCTGTCTCGGCCCCACTATGATAGTAGTTCGCCACGCGCAACAAACGGAACTTATCTTCGAAGCGAACGACAATGTTGCAACTGCATGAAGTGGCATCCGATTGACCGCCGTCAGCCACGAAGAACATTTCATATCGTTTACCACGAATGGCCGGCAAGCTGTTCACGTTTAAGTCGAACATCGAATAAACGACACCCTGTGGCATGACCCGCTCACCGAACCAGTCGCGGCGCAGCAAATATGGATTCTTCACTAAAATTTCATAGATTTCTTGCTTTCGTTCTTCCGTGATGATCGGGTTGTCTTGAATCGTCCAATGAAGCCAGTTTGTATTTTGAACATCAAAAACTTCTTTGATCACTGGATGGAAGGGCGCCGGTGGGTTCAAGTCCGCTAAGTGGTACCTGTCAAGCGCCGCAAACGTCCGGCGAAAACACTCTTGGATCATCGTCATATGAAGTAAGTTAATCTCACAAAAAACTACACTCCCCAAGGACATCCCTGTGATAGCACCGACGCTGTTCGATTTACCTCCACCCTTGTAATACACTTTTTTGATTCCAGTTGGCGTATGAACTTCAAGATGCGAACCGTGTTCATCATGCTTAATCTCTGCCAAGTCTCCGAATATGTGCATTAAGCCGGTGCCGTCACCGTCAATGAACAGTCGATATGCTTGCTCCTGGTTATAAGCAACAATCAAGTGGTTCGTATCCCTCGACCACGACAAATAATCAGCGTACCGGAAATGGCCCGCTGTTGTTTTACCACTTCTCGGGGTGCCTTCAAATACATCGAACGTGTGACTGTAAGGACGGTAGATGGCTTCGAGTTGTTTTGATGAAAACTGAATAGCGACTTTACTCATCGTTCTCACGCCCTTTCAGTTGCTCATATTGCTGACGACCTGCAACAAGGGCATCGAGTAAGCCAGTGTCTTTCTTCGTACCTTTCAGCTTCTCTGCGCGTTCTTTCGCGAATTCGGTGTCTGCCTTCGTCTTATCAATGTTGGCCTGCATCCCTTCAAGTTTCATGCGACGCTCGTCAAATTCATCAGTCAGTTCGATGTACTGTTTAACTAGATTCCTATATTCAGCCATCGCCCTTGTTTGAGCTTTAATATAGGATTCATATCTTTCGTGAGCATAGACGACTTTATAGGATATGCTGTCGCCTTCCATCCCTTGGCTATGTCCCGACTCTTCTTTCAGGTGATCCCACTCGTTATCGACCCCCATGATCTTTTGCATTCGTAGTATTGCTGAAAACTTAATCTCTATCTGCATCCAAAGCTGATCTATGAAGTCGGAGTCTTTCATCACCTCAATAATTTCTACTTGCTCTTTGTGGAGGAACTTACTGTATAAGCCGTGTTTAAGTTGATAACTGTTGTGATTCGGAAATCTGTGCGAAGGGCTAGGGTTGCCGCTTCTGTTTCGCTGTGCTTTACGCTTAACGTCGCTTTTCTTAACGGTTGCATCCTTTTCGTCTTTTGTGGATGCATCCCTCTGGATGGTTGCATCCTTTTTAGGAGCATCCCTAGACCAACCTTCTCGGCTTCTTCTACTCTTCAAGGTTCCTAGTTTCACACCGTGCTTCTCAGCCAGCAACTTGAAGGTTATCTTCGTCGCTTCCCATTCATTACGAATCTCATCCCAGTTAGGCATCTACATATCACCTGCACCCCCATTATTTTTAGGCATAGAAAAAGCACCTCATATTGAGATGCTCACATTAATCGGCTCTGTAATTCCTCCGTGTCGATAAACTTCCAAAATCCGCATTCCTGAATACTTCCTTTATTTTTTAATATCAATTTAGCCGAACGCTTTTGGTCACTTTTAGTAGTCGAATCATAAAACACTTTAATCATTTCAAGATAGAGATCTTCTTTTGAGGGCACTGATTCTCTTCTTTCTTTATACCATTTGTACATCGTTAAAAATTCATCAAACACATTCGTTCACCCCTTTGTAACGCTATTCGTAGAAAAGAAATCCCAAAGATGCAGGTAGTCTGTTTTCTAATTCCCCCCTCTACATATAATTATCCAAGGTTATTCTCTAAAGCCTCCATCATATCCGCTTGCACTTCAAAGTAAAGTTCCCTTTGAATCTCTAAGCGCAAGTTATCTATTCGCTTTAAATATTCTTGGTAGTCAATTAATCCCTCTTTACGAAGAACTATATCTATCTTTCCTTTGAATGCCAGTATATGTTTATCGAAATAATAAAATGTCTCTGCGAATGTTTGTCTAAATTCATTGGTGAAAAAGTAAAACTTTTCCTCGTCAAGGGTTATTGTATAGTGCATCATAGCATTTCTTAAAAGCCTTATTTCATCCAAAGACCTCCATAGTTTCTCGCCTAAAGGATACTTCGGATCATTCTTTAACTTGGACAAAGCAGTTGCCAAACCAATTATCTCTAAATTGGGGTCCGCTTCGAATATCGAGTCAAACTTACATGACCTCTGCTTTTTGAACGCTATATTGTAAGCCTTATAATCACAGTATATCCTGATTTCTTTATCAGTTTTCAATAAATATTTACTCAGTATTTCAACACCGTGACTAAAATGGAATAGTGCATCTTTTACTTGGTACGGTTGAAATTCCTCATTGTAATCAGGTCCCATCAATATATCTCCCGCTGCTTTCAACGAATCTATCCCATTTCCCAATAAATCAAATTGCATATTATTCCCCTCCTCATGACAGAATTCGTCAAAGAAGGTGAAAACCCTCTATAACTCGGTTTTTCGGCATATAAAAACACCCCGAAGGATGCTTTAATCTAATTTTGTTATTGGTGCGTATTTAGCAAGCAATTTCTTTGAGCCAACAGGTTCAGGAAATATTACGTTAATTTCCGTTTCATCTCCTCGTCCATCAACTTTCATTATTTCACCCATTCCCCATTTTTTGTGCACCACCTTGTCTCCTATTCGATAAGTTATATACTGAGGGCCTTCTTTAGTAATGCGGTTCATATCATTAAGTATGTCTTCTAATTCTAGTTCAGCCAAATTAAACTCCCTTCGATATTTTTCCTCGATTTCTTCAGGACTAATTTTACTACTACTTTTAATACTTTTACCTACCTCAGTGAGTGCATCGTCAATTTTTTGCCTATATACCTTAACAAGAACATCTGGATCAATTTTATTTACTTTTTCATCCACACTATTTAGTTTTTCATTCATAATTGACATTGTCACTTTCAAACTTGTTGAAAGTTCCTGATTTTCCCTTGATTGACTTAGGGCTATAAAAATCGCTACTAATGCCAATGCTATTGAAACTGCGCTTGATACTATACTGAAGTTCAGTTCTATATCTTTGCTTTTAGCAAAAATTGATGCAATTAATAAAATTATTATACCGATCAATACTCCTAGTAACCATAACCAATCGCGATTTGTCCAATTTTTAAACATACCACACCTCCCTTTGACATCATTCGTCAAAGTAGGAGGAAATCCTCTATAATTCAGTGTTTTGGCATAGAAATAGCACCTCCGAAGAGGTGCTATTAAGATCAATCCAATAAACTCTCAAATGCTTCTTTAAATAAGGCGTCTACAATTTCACCACTAAGATAATGCGTTTTTTTAGATGAGTTAAAAACCGCGAATCCGTTCTCAAACGATACCTTCCCGATATTTATCGACTCTTCACTATTACCTTTAGCAATATGAATAATATGGCCCTTGTTCTCTAAGGTAAGATCATAGTGATGTATTTTATAATTTGCTATGTCCCCTTGGTTATAAACACTAACAAATTCATTGACGCCACTAGCACATTCCCTTGAGAGAGCGAAAAACTTTCGTTGGAATAAATCTTTCACAGATTCAAAATCAATTAAACTCTTACTTTCTGCCATGTTATTTAGGTTGAGCCTTAATTTTTCTTTCCATTCACTCATGTATGCATCACCTCCTACGACACCATTCGTCATGAAAGGCGAAAACCCTCTTATTGTGACGTCTGAACTTTTTCAAACAACCTAGTCAACGCATTAAAAACCTCATCCGAGTCACCCGCAATCACGCTGATCAACTTACCTCTAAGTCCGATAGCAACCGTCAAAACTCCGTGAAAATCTGAAATGATTTCAACCGATAGTTTCATGATGCATCCTCCTCGGATTTAAATTATGTATACCCGAACGACATAACACAACATGTTGGAGCGTGTTTCCGCACGCAGTGAATGAAACTACGTTTACTCGTCCGGGTGTGTGTAGGTGGAGCCAATGGGACGCACGAACGCATCCCCTCTTTTATTCTCCCCTTCACATATGCAAGTTTTGCATGACAACTGCATGACATAGAATTTATCCGGCATCTTTAATTTTACTTTCGACCTTACTTTTGGCGCGAGTAATGTGCGTCTGAACCGTGCTTCTGCTGATGCCCAATTCACTTGCAATTTCACCGAAACTCTTCTTGTGGCCTACATGGAGGATGTAGCACTGCCGCTCGCGCAATGACAATGATTTCAGTATGTCCGCCATGATCATTTTCTCGTCTTTCGTCATGAATAAACGGCGATTATTGATGTCGTCATCTTCAAGTTGTTCGGCGATGTCCGGGATCAAGTCCATGTTTTCGTATGAACGAACATGATAAACCGAATCAACATGAACGCCCTTCATAACTTTCGGATCGCGCCCAGTTTCAAGCCACTCGATACTCTCGCTCATATCTCGAATCATGCTATTGATCATCTTTTCATCCTCCGCATCTTTTGGGTTTTCCGGGTTCAAATTCCGTTTCATGCGTGCCAGTTCTCGCCGATGCTCCGTATAAGAAGCGAGCATATCATCTACCCAATTCGTCAATACGAACCCCTCCTATCGCTGTCTGAACGCTCCACCTTTGCCTCGCTTATACGCCGGCCGATTGCTACCCATCAAATCCGCCAATTCCCATGCTGTCAGCCGTTCTGAACGCTTGTCCCTTGGTCTAGTATCCTTCTGCTCTATCTCTCGTCCAGAAGGTCGGAAGCCATGTTTAAGTAACTCGCTTTTTAACGTTTTCATAACCACAGCACGCTCACGATGAATGCGGCAAGGCTTGCTAAGAAAATTGTTGTCGTTTTTTTTGCATGCCATTATCACTTTTCGCTTTTGGTAACCTTGTAAATGAATCGAACATAAAGACGAGTAGTAGAATCTGAAATGCAATAACCAATGTTTTTCCTCCTCACGATTTTGAAATAAAAAAGAGGACAACAAATGACACAGCGCAATGCTGTAATCAATCGTTGTCCTCCAGTCGGCTGGTGAGACTTTATTCACATTCGTTTAAATATGATTCAACTTGTTTTAAATTATAATGAAATCGACTAATACTACTCAAGAATTCATCTTTTAAGAAGGATAATTCTTTTACTCTAAGCAATACATCTGTACTAAGTTGAATTGTTGTCAAAGAATCCTTTAAATCCGCAAATATTTCATGAATTTCATAAGGGACATCTTTTATATCCACTGCTTGTATTTCTGAACGGACTAACCTTATATAATGGTTTAAAACCTCTACTTCTTTTGGAGACTGATACTTATTTTTTTCAACCCCACTTCCCATTTTACTCAAGGATTCATCCAGAAAGTTTAAATTCCTTTTGTTTTCATTATAAATTTTTTCAAATTTTTGTTTCTCCAAAACACTTTCCTTAACTTTTTGTAGTTTGAACACCACAATCGATATCATTCCTGTAATCACTGCTCCAAACAAAGCTCCTAAGAAGTTAGAGTCATAAAACAAAGACGGGATACCTAAATATTGATATTCTTTTGTAAACAGAATTAATATTAGACAAAGGCCTATTAACACAAGCGATCCATTAACAATCCACAATACTTTATTTTCTAATTTCCTATCCGTCAAAACTCTTTCCCCTCTCCCCTCCGCATCCGTTTGATTTCCCAATCTGCGCATAATCTTGAATCACTCTTTACCAGACCCTATTTATTGGCGATAACCTATGATATAACTTGTCTAATAACTCCCTAGATCTAACCTTTAATCGCTTTACATCTTTTTCGCTATCAACGATATGCATTTTGCGATGACAGTTTGGGCAAAGGGCTAGTACATTTTCAATTACATCTGCACCTCCACGCGACAGCCACTCAATATGATGAGATTCCAAAAATGGTTTTCCTCGACCATCGTGGAATGGTGCATTTGAGTCACATAACTGACATATACCAGCTGCCATGCTAAGTGAAAGTTCCTTCACATAAGGATCACGAACATAAATTCCTTTATCTGAAACAGTTCTTTTTGAAGGTTTATTATGTGCTTGTCCTGCAAGAACTAGTAATTCTGCTTCAGAAAAACCCTTTGCTTTCTCTTCTTTTAATTTAATATTATTCTTGATTGTGTCTTCTGTTGGTGTCCACTCTCGATCAATTATCCTAACCGGGAAGATCCATACGTCGCGTTCTTTTCCAGCGTTATCATTCTGCCTGCTTTTATAAGGATTATTTTCAAGTAAAACTTCTCCTCTGAATGTATACTCCTTTTCTTCAAACACCTCAAATAAGTAAACTCTGACGCCATTGATATCTGATTCTGCTAATGTTCTATTTTGGGTACCCAAAGCTTGATCACCACTAGCACCCATCCCAGTGTAATGTAAAATATCCCCATCCCATCTATTTGAATATAAGGATTTTACATTATTAGAAATTATTACGAGTGAATTAGTTTTTAGTGATCTCCTCATGCCACCTTGGCCAGAACAACCAAAAATCCGCATGATTTGCTCGTTGTTAATTACTTCGCCTTGTGCTAATCCTGGAAATTGATTCGTCATTATTTGATCACCTTTTTGCAAATGATTTTTTGATTAATTTATATTATCGTTGTCCTCTGATGGCCAAAGGCTTATTTAATCACGTTACCGGTATTTATCTTTAATATTTCGGTGGTATCGATACACCCTTCATGACTTTCCCTGGAAATTATCACTACTTTTTTCAAGCCGAAAGTACCTCCTTTTAAGTACTCCTCAAACAGCGGTGATAATCTTTTAAACTGACCGTTACAAGTTGGTGAATTTTCAGATTGTCCATCTAACACAAAGATTAATTCGCCTTTATATTCCTTATCTCTCAACCATTTATCTGCTTGAAACATTTCTCCTATATTGACTTTTCTATCTCCAGTAGATGAATGTTCCAATATTATTGCACGATTTTCCTCACTATTAATAGCAAGTACATCTGGGTTGTACCCATTATCAGCCTTGGCTACCTGATATCCCTGTTCGAAAATATGATTTAAGACTTTAAATGCTTTATCTTTTCCTTTGACCCTCAAAATTCTTCCCCCTCTTCCCTCCGCATCCGTTTGATTTTACCGGCATGCGTCACAATCCGATATTCCCCGTGCTCCGGAAGTTCTCTCACTTTCGCCTTCCCCTCGGAAATTACTACCACACAGTTCACAGGTAGTTCCATTATATCAAATTCTAGCAATATATCATTCGGACTAATTGTAATATCTTTATTCAACAGGACCCCTCCTATTTGTGGTACGATATAGTTGGCTGAGGCAGGAGGAATCCTGTCTTTTTATTTGTTATAAAGGTGGTAAATCTATTGAACTTATTTGAAGGTGTAGAGATCGACTGGATGCCCATCATCGCACCAATAATCATTTTAATAATCACATTGATTGCCCTTGCACTTCTCTACAAGATGCTTTTTAGTTGGCTACCTCGCAGACTTTATACCTTCTTGATTGGCCCCTTATTATTGCTCGGCCTTTATCTTTGGGCATTTCCCATGCGAATGGGATTTCATGAGTTTTTCAAGTAATTGGACTGTCAAAACAATCCCTTCGGTCGCTGCTTAATATAACCGTTCTCTGCCTGATCCATCACAAGCAGACCGACGCTCCGCTTATTCGTTTTGAGTACCTTCGCGATCGTTTGGATCGGCTCGCCCGCTTCCCAAAGCTCCCGGAATCGGATCAACTCCCACTCTTCCCATATCCACTTGACGGCCACGTCCTCAAACAGAACATGCTTTACTTCCCGAGCTGCAATCATCTGCTTTTCCGTCCCAACGCAAATCCTGAACCGAGTAGAAATACACCTGTCACTATGATTGCAGCGACTTCTGGTACTGTGATTATCGTCATACCAACGCCTCCATCACCCTAAGCTCGGCAGTTAGCAACTTAAACAATTCCTCATTCTCGATATCAAGCGCCATGTCAATGTGAAGCAGAAGCATGTCCTTGTCCGTGATAGCCGTCTGAATGCTTGGATGATGTTCCGGAAATCGTCGCCTTATGTCGGAACCTTCCGTTGCTCCACTCATAAGTGCCCGACCGTCAATTTTCTTCGCTCCCTCCAATACATTGTGTATTAGTGCTGCTTTCATCATGCTTTTTATAAAATCGCTCTCATGATTGTTCATTTCTCCCACTCCTAATCACATTTTGTGCAAACCTAAGTTGCTGATAAATATACGGATCATCCGCACCGCCACCGCTAGCCCTCCAATCTGCAATCCTCTGATGTATGTCCTGCAAGACTACTTTTGGCAACTGATGCGCGATCCTGTTGATTTGTTCTAGTGCTGTCATTTCATATCCCATCAAATCTCAATCTCCTGAAAATTAAATTTGTCCAGTGTCACTTCGTGAATATCTGTATCGTCATGCCCATAATCAAATTCTCCACTGTCCAACGCTTGTTGAGCTTTCTCTCTTGAACTAAACACCCCGTGTACATATCCACCTTCGCTATAATCATCGAACTTTTTCAATGTTCGACTGTTTGGTCTAATTATCGGATTAAAGTAGATTTAAAACTCGCTCACCAAAGTCACTTAAATCAATTTCCTCATCGTAAACGTAATTTGATTCCTTTCGAATTTCCTCTAATTTATACATACACTTCAACGCTTCCCGCATGGCCACTTGCTGTTCATCTGTCCAATTCGCCCATGCCAATCCTGCATGTATGATTTCTGTCGCTTCTTTGATTTCCAAACTAATCTTCCTTTCTGACGGAATGCGATGCTATCCGTTATACAGTGATAGATTGTCACTTTTGCATTTTGGGCAACGACTGTAATATCCACCGTCTTTATCACTTTGGATATATCCGCCGTCCATGCACACCTTAAAGACCAAATCCCTCTCACTCATATTTTCAGTTTGGTAATCACAATCCTCACACTCCGCATACTGCTTTAGCATGACACGGTCTTCCGAAACTTCGAAAACCTCTGCAAATCCAATTTTAGGTGTTCGAAATTTTAGCTTTGCAATTTGGCTAATTCCCATCGTGTTGGAGAACCCTTGAATCATAGGGATTTTGGTAAATGCTTCATTGCCTTCTTTGGCAAGATCGAGTAGTGAGTTTTGCATATCCTCGTATGTTTGACACATGAAAATCAAAAGTTCTTCTAAAGATTCAACGTAATTATTTTTCTGCATTTTCAGCTTCCTTTCTGTCGAAATGTGGATTACTTTCTTTTAACTGAAAACCTCAATGTTTTAGTGTCATAGCCTCTTTTTTCTAATTCGGAAAGAAACTCCTTAAATACTTTATCCTTCATTAAACCGTGCATAAGCCAACCGTCAGACTTATTCGGATAGTAAATTTTAAAGTCATTCTCCATTTTTGACCAACAAGTACCTAATGTTGTTTCATAATCAAAACCCCTAGCCATTTTTACATCTCCTTGTTACGCATTTTGTTTCGAATGCGCATCAAAAATATCGCATTTGCTCGTAGCACTCATATACTTCCATTACATTCTTGCAATTTTCCACGGCTTCTTTTTGGTACTTATCCATAATTATTTCTATGCGACTATCCTCGTTTTCTCCATATTCTCTACGTCCGGTAAATTTGACTGAACCGTCTTTTTCCATCCAGGTCATATCCAACTTCAGATTTCCTTCGACCTCCATGAATGACCTAACTAAATTTACTTTTTTAGTCACTTTTTTCACTCCTTACCAATATTTCAATTCATCGTGATAAACAATCGCAATCCGCCCATCAAAATCCACTTCGTATTGCAACGACGGGACGTGCACAACTTTTGTAATGACGCCCCGCTCGCACTCAAAATCCTGCAAGTAATAAAAACTCTCCGGATCCGCGCGTTTGTAATCTGGTATGGTGATCCGAACCATGTCGCCGATCTCGAACGGGATAACGTCCGGTTCGGCGACCTCGAAGATTGTTAGCTGCAATCATTTCACTTCCTGTATAGATCAAATGTTTTTTGTTCATAATTAAACCTGCGCCTTCAAAGTTAAAGGAGGTGATGACCAATGTTCGAAGAAGTTTTGATACAACTCTTTCTGTTAATCATTGAACTAGTTCTTAATTCAATGAATTGACGACCTAGGGAGGCACTGAATACCCCGACCAATCCAAAGTGGCTTGGCTCGGTCGTAAAAAGTTGTGGTATAATAAGTTTATTTAAATTATCCCCCTCACCCCACGTGCTTTAAGTAATGCAGTACATAACCATTTTCACTTTCGATTAAATCGCAATTCAGAACAAACTCTTGATACGGAATCGACTTTCTCCCGCCATCCTCCGCCTGCTCCAGCCACTTCATTACGAATTCTAATGTTGCAAAGTAAATTTCATCGAGCTTTGAAAATTCGATGATAAAGCACGAAGTGCCGCCCTGATCTTTAAACTGTTGCAAGAACTTAATTTGATGGTCCTGAATCATCGACAACGGAAAGCTTGTCCTATTCGTCGTTGACTTCGCTTCGACCGCAATTGCTCGACCATGAGATACTCCAACATAATCAACGCCCGTCTTGCGCTGCGGGAAAGCCGAGACAATCTTCTTCCCGGCTCTTTGCACCACCCATGCATTAGGAACCTTGTCAATCAGCGCGACGCCCTTGTGGCGATACTGTCGATTCGTCATATCAATCAAGTTTTCTAGCTTGGCCCCACGGTTTGCGTGGGAACGGCTGTATGCCCTTTTCATGCAGTCACCCCTCCACTAATTTCAGACCGCTTTTCTGCAATCTCCGCTTTTTCACGTACTCTGCGCTCGGCTCCGTTATTTCGGTGATGTAATACGTGTAAGGCACTTTAACTGTGAGAGGATCTTCCCAGTAAGGCGTCCCGACTCCTGTTATATAAATTAGACATTCGCCATATTCTGAGTGCTCGATGGTGATGCTTCTGTATTGCTCAGGGAAGTCGACCCCGTGCCGTAGTATTAAATTTCCGCGATAGAGTTTGCCGTCAATGCTGATCGTCATTGCGCAATCGCCTCCTGATACTCAATTTCCTCGTCGATTGTAATTTGCAACTTTAGAAACTCCGCATCCGCCGCATCCTGCTTCTTTTTACAAATGATGCCGTAACCCCGTTCGATACTTTCCGGCGTTTTTAGTGGCCGGCTGCACCGTTTGCATCTCGCCAATTAGACCGCCCTCCCAATCGGTATTCCTTTTTTGTTAAACTGCTTGCGTCCTTCTCGCCAAGTCACTCGCCATCCGTCCTGTTTTAGTTGGAAAATTTCCTCATTCGTAAAGTGACCGAACAACCAAAGCCGCTGCCGGCTAACTCGTTTGGTCAACTCTGCTAGCCGCATGGCGCTCATCCTCCGCCTCTAGATATTCACGAAACATTTTTCTGAAGCAAATCTTGCAATAGTTGTGGCCCCAGTGCCTCTCCAAATCCTTGTTACACTCCAAACACACCTTTCCGTTTTCCTTTTGCATGGTCGCTCCCCCTAGTAACCAGTATTTTGGCGTTCGTGATTGATTTTATTTTTCGCATAGTAACCTTCTTCGATTTGTTCCCAGGTGAAGCCGAGCATTTCGCCTAAATGTAAGAAATTATTAAGAGTAGTGTGATAGTGCTCTTCATTCATGATTAATGCCACTTGATCCCAAGATCCGATTAAATGAAATAAAGAATTAAACTGACCAACTACATTGTTAGAAAACGAAATTAATTTGATAGGTCTCCGTGGTTCGATGTTGATATCGTTTCCGATACTCAAAATGAAATGTAAACCATCAACGAATTCTTTTAACGCATTTTCATAGTTATTCTTTTTGTTGCTCCAAAACTTGAACTCTTCGGGTAATTCATTCGCTAGCTCCCCTAACTCAGTTAGTAGAGAAAGTTTTTTCTTCTCGAATAAATCCCGTCCTTCAAGCCCTTTTTCTTTTACAATGTGTTGATCCAATACGTTTTGCGTTTCAAACAGTTTTGTTAAATCCACAACCTAACCCCTCTCCCTCAATCGCTTGTTCAGCTTCTTGATTTCGTTTTTGAGATACCTAACTTCCGCATCTTTGCTTGGCTCTAACCCAATATTCATGACCTGCATGAGACTTCGAAGTTTATTGATACTGATGGTCTGTTGGTTATTCAGCGCGTGTTCGAATTGTCGTTTGGCTTGGTGGTATTTCATACCGAGTCCTCCAACACTCCGACGAGCGCGTCATTTGCACTTTCATATTTTCTGGCCAAACCATAAACCACTTGATAACTGACACCGACACTCCGGATGAACTCAATTTGATTGTCCGTAAAGACTCTTTTGGATAACGGCGTCTCTTTTAAAATGCCGTTGATTCGAATCAGTTCTTTTAGTGTTTCGATTTCTTTCCGCAACCGTGCATTTTCTTGCTGAAACTCCCAGATAAGGTCCATGTTGTTCACCCTTTCAAAGTTTCCTAGACTTTTCCGCTGCGACTGGCAGATGGAGCACCTTATCGGTTCTCGTAAAAACCACATGTTGTACATGTCATAAGCTTCGTAGCGTCCATATTGTTCAATAAGAACCTTCGTGATTGCTCGATGACGTTCACGATAAACTTTCCGGTGAACCATGTTTTATCACTCCCTTAAAATGGTAAATCATCATCTGAGACACTTATTGGTCCTTCGCCACTAAACGGATCCTGCTGTCCATACGACTGACTGGATGTCGTTTCCGGTCGATTCTGGGCGTTCTGTTGGTAGTTTGGTGTATTTGTATATCCGGAATGTTGCGACCCACTAGATTGATTGCCAGAAGCGTTCTTTGGTTCAAGGAATTGGACGCTATCCACCACTACCTCCGTCATGAAAACACGATTGCCATCCTTTCCGTCGAAGCTGCTCGTCTGGATCCTACCTTCGATGCCGGTGAGACTCCCCTTCTTCAAATAGTTCGCCGTGTTCTCGGCCTGCTTTCGCCATGTGACACAGTTGATGAAGTCAGCTTCTCGCTCACCTTGTTGGTTCGTAAAGGTTCTGTTCACTGCTAGTGTGAAGCGGCAGACAGCCACACCTGATTGCGTGTATTTAAGATCGGGATCTTTCGTGAGCCTGCCAACTCCTACCCATCGGTTGATCATGGTATCGTCTCCCATCGCTTGATAACTTCATCCAATTTTTCATAAGCGCCCTTGTATGGTTCGCTGAGTTCGTCCACCGTCGAACCTATTCCAACCGCAAAATTCTTAATG
>RWZE01000115.1_pt1 | contig 15957 bp, 14 predicted proteins | sample 2187721 | NCBI WGS metagenome assembly RWZE01 (sample SAMN10531867, study PRJNA481165) | viral metagenome | isolation source: viral particles purified by filtration and ultracentrifugation from about... | host: Nasonia giraulti 16.2 | place: USA:Tennessee | collected 2011-04-01
AATACTCACTTATACACTCATAGTGTGTTTTTTAGGTTTTAAGCATAAAAATTCGGTATTAAATTTTTTTTTGAAATCGAAATTTATTACGAATATCAGTAAAAATACATTAATAAAATTAATGGTGCAATCTTTAAATGATGGTCATTAATAGATATATGTTAGTGTTATTTTGCGACTAAAAGTATCAAAATGTGTAATTTGGTATCATTTTAATATGGTAGATGTATTTTTTGTTGTTCATATAAATCTAATTTATTAGGAATTAATAGTTAATTAAATCTGTAATTCAATAAAATTAAGATTTTTTTCTAAAATGTAAGCGCAGTACGAGTAATTTAGTGAAATGATCACATCAAGTAACTCAATCAATAGATCAGTTTTAATAGGCACGACCTATTAAAAAATAAATAAGCGATGGTAAAAACGATTTAATAAAACTTAAGTTATTATGTATCCTCTCTTCGAAATCATATAGAGCATATGATTATAAATTCTAAATAGGACTAATTAAGAAATACATTTATTTGCATTAATACGAATGGTTCAAAGTGAAGCATAAACTACCAGTCATACTCTATGTATGACTAGACTCTTGCATTTATTTTTTGCCTAACAATAAAACAAAAAACTTAATCAGTTCTTTTTAATGTAAAAAATAAATACCCTCATATTAGGAAATGAAAATGAAGAAAGTACTACTGACTGCAGTTGCAACAACTATTATTGGCTTATCAACAGCTAACGCTGCAAGCACCAACGTTGGTGGCGGCCAAGTTAACTTTCACGGTAAAGTGACCGATGTTTCTTGTACTGTTTCTGTGGATGGACAAGGTAGTGATGCTAGCGTTTACTTAGCGCCAGTTTCATTAACAGAAGTTCGTGATGGTGGTGCAGATGCATTGTTAAAACCAAAATCTTTTGTTATTGACGTAACTAACTGTGTTGCAGCAGATGTTAAAGATGCAGCTAATGATTCCGCGATCGATAAAACGTTATTAAACGTTAACTGGACTGGTGGTAACTTACTGCAAGGTGCATCAGGTAACTCAGAAGGTTACTTAGCAAATACTGAAACTACAGGTGCTAAAAATATTCAATTAGCACTTTCAACTGATGATAGCTCTGACTTATCAGGTAAAATCATTCCTGGTAACCCATCTCAGAAAAAAGTTAAAGGTGACTTAACTAAAGTTGAGAATGGAGCTCGTTTCCAATACTACGTTGGTTACGCAACTTCTACACCTAAAGATGTCACAACAGGTGAAGTTAAAAGTTATGCAACTTATGAAATCACTTACCAATAAGAATGTAATAAATTAATTCCTTATTAGTTTTAATTACATAAGCATTGTTTAAATATTAATTTAATCAGCATTACTTTGATAAGCGGTAGGTATACTGCCGCTTTTATTTTGAGGTTCAAATGAAAGCAATAGTATTTATCTTCTGCTTCATTTTCAGTATGCATTCATTTGCTAATAATATTATCGTTAATGGTACACGGTTTATTTATCCTGGAAATGAAAAAGAAATTACCGTGCAATTAAATAATACTGCCGATCGACAGGAGATGCGTCAGAAACACCAGATACGATAAAAACTCCATTTCAGATTACACCACCAATTTCGCGTGTAGAAGCTAAAGGTGGGCAAACGTTACGAATCAAATTAATGGATAAAGGAAGTATTCCTCAAGATCGCGAAAGCTTATGGTGGTTGAATATTTTGGATATTCCCCCTATGGCTAAAGCTAAAGAAGGGGATAGCCAGAATGTATTGCAACTAGCGATCCGTTCTAGATTTAAATTCTTTTATCGGCCAGCAGGGCTGAGTAGCCGTGAATTAGCGCCAGAGCAACTTGTTATAAAAGCAAATGGCAAGAGCATTATCATAGATAACCCGACACCTTACTATATTACCATTACAAAAATTTCAACAGATGGTAAATCTGGGTTAAATGAAAAAACAATTTTATTAGAACCAAAAAGTCAAACGACAGTTGAATTAAAACAAGCCGTAAGGTCAGGAAGTCATATCGTAATTAATAATATTAATGATTATGGGTCAGATATTGCGGTGAAAACCACCGTTAAATAGGAATATATAATGAAACAGCGAGAGTTAATAAATAAATATAGCAATACGCTCTCTGTGACTTGCTTTGTCACTGCATGCATGGTGCCTACATTTTATGCTTGGGGTGAAGAAGATACAACCTATGAATTTAATAGTGGTTTTATTATAGGTAGTAAGGAAGATGTTGATTTAACGCGTTTCAATTCTTCAGGGATCAGCCCCGGTAAATATTCAGTTGACGTATATACGAATAACAATTGGAAGGGGCGCTACGATCTTAATTTTGAAGAACAAAAAAACGGTCAACTAGGGGTGTGTTATACACCAGAAATGCTTTCTGACTTTGGTATTAATATTGAAAAGCTAAATCCTACGGTTAGTAAAGATAGGAATACTTGTTTACCTTTAATGGATTGGAATGATCAAAAAGACGTTGTAGATACATTTCATTCTTCTACATTGCGTTTGGATATTTCTGTTCCACAAATATATGAACAGAGAACTTCCCGTGGTTATGTTTCTCCTCAATTTTGGGAAACGGGTATTCCTGCACTAAATATCGGTTATATGGCTAACTATTATGATAACCATACCAGTGGCTCAAAGGGAACGAATAACGCTAGCGCTTATTTAGGGCTGAATGCTGGTTTAAGTTTTGATGGGTGGCTACTCAAACATATTGGAAACCTTAATTGGCAGCGTCATGGTGGAACGAATTGGAATAGCAATCAAACATATCTGCAAAAACCAATCACTGAACTAAAAGCAAAAGCGACAGCAGGGCAGTTTTATACCGATGGTGACCTCTTTGACAGTATTAGTTTGCGTGGTGCAAAACTAGCAACAGATGACAATATGTATCCTGATGGAATGGCAACATACGCGCCTGAAATCAGAGGAATAGCACAAAGTAATGCCTTAGTAACAGTAACACAAAATAACTCTATTATTTATCAAACAACGGTTTCACCTGGGCCTTTTAGCTTGACGGATGTTTATCCATCAGGTTACGGGAATGATTTGGTTGTAACAGTAAAAGAAGCTGACGGAAGTGAAAGTAGTTTTAGCGTGCCATACTCATCATTAGCGCAGTTATTACGTCCTGGTTTTACACGTTATCAAGTTGCTGGTGGTAAGGCTGATGCTGATGGATTGAGAAATCGTCCATTTATTATGCAGGGTACTATTCAACATGGTTTAAATAATACATTTACGCTTTATGGTGGTGTCACTGCATTTGATGACTATCAAGCTTACTTAGTTGGTACTGGTGTTAACACTGGGTTTGGTGCAGTTGCTGTGGATTTAACTCAGTCTAGAACCGCATTCAAATATAGAACAGAAAATGGGCAAAGTTACCGTCTAACATTTAGTCGTTTGTTTACTCAAACGGATACTAACTTGGTATTAGCTGCTTATCGGTATTCAACGAAAGATTACTATAACGTCAGTAATGCATTATATGCGATAGATAACGATAAGCGTGGCGTAGAGAATACATTAGGACGCGAGAAAAATGGCTTTAGTTATACAGTAAATCAAAACCTTCCTGATGGTTATGGTGGGGTTTATTTTACGGGCCGTATTTCTAATTACTGGGATAAGTCAGGGACAGAAAAGCAATACCAACTGAGTTATAACAATAATTTTAATCGTCTTTCTTATGGCGTCGCATTTATGAGAGTTTATGCGGAAAATACCAATAATAAAAAAGATGACCGAATCAACTTAAACTTTAGCTACCCACTGTATTTCGGTGAGAGTCAGAGCGCAACATTAACTTCAAATACGACATTCAATAATGAAAAATTTGGTTCCAGCCAAATCGGTGCGAGTGGTGCATTTGATAGAGATAATAATTGGACTTATGGCGTAAATACTTCAGTTGCAAATGGTGGACAGAAAAATATTGGTTTGAATACGGGTTATCGTGCACCGTTTGTTAATACGAATGCGAACTATAGCCAAGGTCAGGGGTATCGTCAGTTTGGGCTTGGTGCAAATGGTTCAATGATTGTGCACTCTGAAGGCATCACATTCACACCAAATACTTCAACAACGTTGGCTTTAATTGAAGCGAAAGGTGCGGAAGGTGCATCAATCATGGGAGCACCGGGAACACGGATTGACGGAAATGGTTATGCTATTGCTCCTTATGTCAGAGCTTATCGCATTAATAATGTAGAAATTGATCCAAAAGGAAGTCCTGAAGATATTGTTTTTGAAAATACAGCAACGCAAGTTGTTCCTTATGAAGGGAGTATCGTTAAGGTTAAATTTGGTACTAAAGTCGAAAAGAATATCGCATTTAATGTTGTAAGACCTGGAAATAAGCCATTGCCATTTGGGGCGAATGTTACTGATATAGATGGTGAGTCCATAGGTATCGTTGGTCAAGGTGGTACAGTATTTATTAGTAGCGAAACTGCAAAAGTGGCAATTATAAAATGGGAAAACGGGCAGTGTTCATTTTCTTTAGAAGCTGGCAATAGTAAGGAAAGTTTATGTCAATAACGAAACAAATTTGCTTGTATATCGGAGTTGGTGTGTTTCTTACCGCGAGTTATGCTTCTGCGTATTGTAATAGAACTTCAACCCGGACATATGAATTAAATATGCAGATGGGGAGAGTCGTGGTAGACCCTAACTTAAATGTTGGCGATACCATTGCGGAGCAAACATGGGATATGCGGGAAAACTCAAGTGCTATTTATGCGTATTGTACGAGGAATACACCGATAACAGCCTCCGTGACTATGCCAAGTTTAGTTCCAGTAGGGAACAAAATTTATCAGACAAATGTGCCAGGAATTGGTATGAAATTTCACCGTGAAGGTGCGGTGAGAATGACGTACCCAGATACATTTTATGCACCTAGATCAAGTAACTATTATCTTGCGGGTTCAAAATTTATTTTAACTCTGGTGAAAACAGCTCCGGTTACCGGTTCTGGAACTATAGCAAGTGGTCTTTATACGTCTTATGGATATACTCCAAACAACGACCCGTTTTTAATTACTAAGTTAGATGCTGAAGCTATCACAATAGTTTCACCTTCTTGCCAAGTTGAAGGGGGAACTGAAAAAAATGTGTATCTTGATCCTATTAAGCGCTCACAGCTGAATGGTACAGGGACGACGGCAGGCGAAAAAGATTTTGATATTCGATTAATATGCAGTGGTGGTGTTAGTATTTCTGGTTTTGCAAATGTTAATATGACTTTCAGCGGCGATATTCCAACAAATATGAATAACCGGCAAGGTGTTTTGGTTAATCAGAATAAATCCAGTAGCGGAGCTACAGGGGTTGGTATACAAGTTTTAGAACGTAAAGCTAATAAACCACTTATGTTTAATGAAAAATACAACGTTGGACGTTTAGTTGACCGGCAAACAAAATATCTTGATTTAAATTATAAAGCTCGTTATTACCAATATGGCCGTACAATTTCTGCTGGAGAAGTAAATTCTAAAATGGTTTTTAATATTACCTATGATTAAAGTTTTATACATAAATTTTGATTTAGTGTGATTATAATTAAACTAAATTTTTGGTGATGTTCTGTAAGTTGATAAAATCAACTTTAAATAAATGGCTAATCTTTATGTAGAAGATTAGCCATTTTATTTTAATAATCTTAGGAAAATAAAAGTACAAATAACATGGCATAAAAATGCTTATGTTATTTGTACTTTATTTGTATGAACTTAATGTTTTGATTGTATTAATATTGATCTTTAGAAGGGGCGATAACACTTTCAGCGGTGTATCTTAACTCTTGATTAAGTTCATTAGATAGTCCGTTTTCGTTTGATTTTGAACTACTTACATAACCTTGAAAAAACCATTCAATAGGGCAATTTAGCGCTTCTGCGATATCAACCAAATGATTAATTGGTATTTTATTAATACCATTTTCATAACGTGATATTTGTTGTTGGCTTAAATTTAGTTTATTAGCTAAATTGGCTCCAGATAGACCTAGTTCTTTTCTCCGGTTTTTTATCTTGATACCTATTAGAGTATGAATGTCCATATGACATCCTCAATTTATATGAAGGGTTATATTTAATATTTTTAATAAGATTTACATTATATAGTATATTAAAAACTAAAGTACTTTAAAAGTTCTAATGATGATAATTATGATAAAAATCTCCATTTACAACTAATGATTAATAAAAAATAACATTATTTTTAGTAGGGGGATTGTATCACTTAATAAGTAAAAATAATTAATTTTATTTTATTGCTTGAAAGTAAGGTTGTTAGCGCAAGTGAAAGATAGAAAATTTAGCTTAATACTTTCAATCTGGGCATGTTTTATATTGAAAGTACTATAGGTAACTCTATAAATACAACCAATTACGATATCTTTAATAGCAAACTATAAAATTCAAATGAAAAAGTTAAGAATGTGGTGTTATATTGTTAATTTTATGCTTAATATATTAACTCTAAATATAAGTTAACTATAAAACACACGCTTTAATAGGTTAATAATATTAATAAAATGTGAGTATTTATTAGTTTAAATAAATGCTTAAATAATCTTATATGATGACTTTTTCAAATGGGTCATGTTTTGGGTTTTGGTTCCATATATACTCCATTTTAATAGCGATATCAGTTGCTATATTTAACCCATAGAAATCATTAACAATTTGCAACGACATATCAATACCGGCACTAATACCTGAAGAGGTATAAAATTTTCCGTCATGCACCCATCTTGCACTAGGTTGCCATAAAATTTTTTTATTTAGCGATGTAACCCAGTCATAGGCTAGTTTATTGGTGGTTGCGCGAAGCCCATTTAAAAGAGGGGTTTTTGCAATGAGTGCAGATCCTGTACAAACTGAAATCACAGTATCAGCAAACTCAAATTGTTTCATTAACCATTGGATGTACCTATCGTCTTGCGATAAAGGCCGAGTGCCTTGTCCCCCTGGGATTAAAATATGTTTATAGCGAGGCTTATCTACTCGTATAGTTTCAAGTGTGACACCTTGTGAGCTAGTCATAGGTAAGCCAGATGGGGAAATAAAGTTAATTTTGCAATTATCTAAGCGGCCAAATACCTCTACAGGCCCCATGACATCAAGGGTTTCAAATTCATTAAAAAGAATGATAGCAATAGAGTCTAAAGTCATAAGTCTCTCTGGCATTTCTGTAATGTGGTTATTTTGTCATGATTATTACTTCATTATTGGGATTTTGTGCACTTTATTAACACTAAAAGTAAGTGAAATTTTACAAATCATTCACACATAAACAAAATCACTAAAGTATACTGTAAATATGTATTGGTTTTTTTTACTCCCTGAACAATGAGGTTAAAAATGAAACTATATGTTTATGACCATTGCCCATTTTGTGTCAGAGCCAGAATGATTTTTGGTTTGAAGAAGTTAGCGGTAGAGCAGGTTGTTTTACTGGATGATGATAAAGAAACACCTATCAGTATGATAGGTAAAAAAATGTTACCTATCTTACAAAAAGAGGATGGCAGCTATTTACCGGAAAGCTTAGATATTGTCCATTATATTGATAGCCTTAATGAACCTAAATATGCTAATGGGGAGATTTTTCCTGAAATAGAAACTTGGTCTAAGGCTGTATCTTCAGTCGTTTATAAACTTGTGACACCTCGCTTCATTGAAACTGATTTTCCTGAAATCAGTACAACTAAAGCTAGGGAGGCTTATATTGAACGCTCTACCAAATCGCATGGTGATTTAGGAGAACCGAAGAAAGAAACTCACACTTTATTGGTAGAGTTAGAACCTCAAATGTCATTATTAGATGCGTGGTTAGAAACACGTGGGGAAGTTATTGATATTAATGATTTTATTATTTTCCCAATTCTACGTAGTTTGAGTATTGTCGACGAATTGTCATTCAGTACAAATATTAGTCATTATATGGCCCGTATTGCAGAAGCGGCGAAGATTAATTTACTGTTTGACCAAGCCAAATAATTTTTGTGTTAAATGAAAAATGCCTCCCAACAGGAGGCATTTTAGTCAATAGAATGCAAACCGTGAGTAGATAATCTTGCCTGTTAATTCATATAATCACGTAAGGTATACACGAGTTTGTAATGCCCTTGAATCAAGACAAGTTGATTATTTTTCAACGTAACAGTTGCACCATCAGTTAACATTCGTTTTATTAATGGGTCCCATTTTGATAAATCTTCATCGACACATTCAAGTTCTGTTTTATTTAGATCTTTAACGGTAATTTTAGCATTGTTAATATTACCGAACCCTTTGAAATCATTGCACATTGATGCTGAAATAAACATTTTTTCACCAAAAGAAATAGATGGCGTTGTTTGTTTATTTTGAATCGTTTTGCCGTCAACTTCGGTCAGAATAAAACGATGGTGCATTAATTTATTTCTAAGCTCTTGGTCGTCATTTCTGGCATTCACTTGATGTGTTTGGCAAGCGGCTAATAGTACACTTAAAATTGTAAGTGGAATTAGGTGTTTCATTGTTCCATTATCCAACTAAGCATTAACAATATTAGGGCAAGTTTCACCGCTATTAATTTGGCGAATATTATTAAGCGTTGTTTGGCTAATGCTTATCAACGCTTCTTCAGTTAAAAATGCCTGATGCCCCGTGAATAACACATTATGGCAAGATGAAAGACGACGGAAAACATCATCTTGTATAACATCGTTAGACTTATCTTCAAAAAATAAATCACGTTCGTTTTCATATACATCCATACCTAACGAACCAATTTTTTGTGATTTTAACGCATTGATTGCTGCAACAGAGTCTATGAGTGCACCGCGGCTGGTGTTAATGATCATGACCCCTTTTTTCATTTTATTAAACGCACTTTCATCAAGTAGGTGATGATTCTCTGCGGTTAATGGGCAATGTAGAGAAATAACGTCTGATTGCTTATATAAGGTATCTAAATCCACATATTCAGCCCCAAGATCTAAAACTGCTTGGTTTGGATATGGGTCATGGGCTAGGAGTCGCATCCCAAAACCTTTTAAAATACGTAGAGTGGCTTGGCCAATTTTACCTGTTCCAATAATGCCAGCAGTGCGGTTGTGCATGTTAAAACCGGTTAAACCTTCAAGAGAGAAGTTAGCATCTCTAGTCCGTTGGTATGCTCGGTGGATCCTGCGATTTAGGCATAGCATCATGCCAACAGTATGTTCAGCAACGGCTTCTGGGGAATAAGCAGGCACACGTACCACCTGAATCCCTAATTCTTTAGCCGCTTGTAAATCGACATTATTAAAACCCGCGCAGCGTAAAGCTAAAATTCGAATGTTTAATGCAGCTAATTCTTCTAAAACAGCACGGTTGGCTTCATCATTAACAAAAATACAAATGGCATCAGCACCTACCGCATTTTTTGCAGTCTGAACCGTTAATGGAAAATCAAAATACTCAATATTAAAATTAAACCCAGAACTTTGATTAACTTGTTCCATGTGCTTACGGTCATACAGTTTGGTACTATAAGAAACAATTTTCATCAGAGAGACTCCAGTTTTTAGGAACCAATAAAATAACAGTAGGTAAAAATGTGTACCTACAAAATATAAACTCAGAATAAGGCAATTAAGTTTGTAAATCACCTATAAATTAAGAAAATAGGTATCTGTTTACAATCAGATATAGTTTATGCTTGCTAGACAATGAGTTAATGTGACAGTCGAATGAACTTCATTACTTGCAGTGTAGAGCAAATCAGACAAGGACGAAGCTAATGCAGCTATTAAAAAGAGCATTTATGATATTACTTTGTTTTTCAGGGGTAAGTATTGCTCTCTTAGCATTATTATGGATTACTATTTCTCGTTGGGCTCCAGTGGTTGCTTCTCACTATCTTCCTGAACCGTTGAAGCTTTCATTTTCAACGCCGCGTATTATAGAAGGGCAATTACAACTTAGCGAGATCAATCTAAACGTCGATAAATGCAAGTTAGTTGAGATAAAAAATACTCGGGTTTCAATATTCCCATTGCATTTTATTGTTGATAACCTCACTGTGGCTCCTGAATGTTTTAGTGCTATTAAATCAAGTAGTCATGGCACAGATGATGCTATAAATGTTGAGCAGCTGATAGGCAGTATTCCCGAGTTTTCGCTTGTCATAAAAAATGTAGACGTTCATCCTTGGGAGGACTACCAAGGTAGCTTATGGCTCAGAAATAGCCATACTGATCCTTTAAAATTGGATTTTAGAGGAGATAATTTACAGTTAACCTCTTTAATTACCGCGGATAATCAATTGGTTATTCAAGAATTTTCTACATACCTCCCAGAACAAAAACAAACGTTAGAGCTTTCAGGTGAAATCCAATTACCTTTGACGGCAAATCGATTACCTGAGAAAGGTGAGTTAAACGCTAATTTTAAATTATTAAACCCTGAAAAATTCCTGACTGCTAAATTTAGTTGGGGAAATAATAAAGGTAAAATAAGTGTCGTTGATATAGACAAACAGCAAGAAATACTCCACCTTCCTTGGGTTTTAACCCCTGAAGTTATTCAAATATCCGACGGTAAATGGCAGTGGGATGAGGCTGATATTCCTTTAAAAGGGGGAATAAACTTACAGGTTAATAACTGGAATAATATATTGAGTGAAATGGTTTTTTCAGGGCGAATCAATCTATTGACTCAAGGGAAAAAAGGAAAAGCAAACTTAGTATTAACTCTGCCCCCAACACATATTGATTTAATAAATACTGCGGTCAATTTTCAGCTTAATGGCAGAGTGAAATATGAAGATATGATTTTAGATATCAACTTGCCAGCTCAAGTATCAGGCGAACTAACCGCGGCAAAAATCTCATTTTTATCGGGGTCATTACTTAGAGCATATGGAAGAGCATCACCAACAGTATTAATTAAAGAAATCCGTTTACCTCTTGCAGGCACTTCCCTTAGTGAAGAGGGTATTTCCGGGCCTCTACAAGCGATATTAAAGGTTAAAGAGCAATATTGGGGGGATTTTGATATCCATTTAGATGGTAAAGCCAATAAATTTACCCTCGATAACGGCACATGGTTTTGGAATTATTGGGGGAATGCTGTATTGCCTTCAATCTCTGCTAATTGGGATATTAAAGGGAATGGTAGTTGGCAAGATACACTGATTACACTAAATAATTTAACGACAGGTTTTAACCAAATACACTATGGTTTACTGTCGATGAGTGCACCGCGTTTGCAATTAACAAAACCTTTATCTTGGCAACGAGATCTCAACAAAGCTAACTTTAAGGGGTCATTGCAACTTACGAGTGAACGAATGCAATTTGGTAAAGAAAGTTATTTACCAAAAATCACGGTAAATGCAGATATTAATGGTAAATCACCTGCTGATTTTCAGTTAAAAGGCGACCTGAGTACTAAGGATGTTGGGCCAATTGTGATTTTTAGTCGTTGGGATGGGGAAAGGCTAAGAGGTGAAGCCCGTTGGCCTGAGCAATCAGTGACTGCATTTCAAACATTAATACCCGCAGATCTTGGTATTGAATTAAAACAGGGTAAATTATTTTCTCAAGCTGCATTTTCTATTACACCTGAAGATGGCTTTATTGCTGGTGGGCACTGGAGAGTTGAAAATACTAGCCTTTGGCTGAAAGATGGAGACCTATCGGGGTTAAATTTTGTATTACCATGGCGGTTAAAGCAAAGCACATGGACTTTGGGTGGAAAAACACCTGTTGAATTACGGATTAAACAACTAAATAATTTATTTGAACTTACGGATATTAAAGCTGATTTATCTGGAAGTTATCCTCCAACAGATAGTGCGCCATTGAAGCTAACTAATGTCGGTTTTAAGACATTAGGAGGGAATATTTCAATGGATTTATTACGCTGGCCACAGACACAAGCTTCAACGATTAAATTGCGACAAATTGAACTTAGCCAGTTATTTACCATACTGAAAGTGTCACAGTTTGCAGTCTCAGGTAAAGTTAATGGAGAGCTGCCATTTTATTTAAATAATCCGGAATGGATAGTTAAAAATGGTTGGATGGAAAACAGTGGGCCGCTGACTTTACGGTTAGATACCCAATTTGTCGATTCTATTCGTGAAGATAATATATCTGCAGGTTCTGCAATGAGTTGGTTGCAGTATTTAGAAATACAGCGTAGCAGAACAGATGTAAATATAACTAATTTAGGGATGTTAACGATGAAAACGATCCTTGAAGGTTATAACACGCAAGAAAAGAAAAGGCGTGAAGTTCATTTAAATTATCATCATGAAGAAAATATCTTTCAACTATGGCGTAGTTTGCGATTTGGTAGCTCTTTAGAAGAGTGGTTAGAAAAAAATTTATAATAGGCGTAGGGATGAATGTGAATATATTGAAACTGAGTACAGTAGTAGTAATAACCTTTTTATTATCAGCTTGTTTGCGAGTTGAGGTTGCCACCCCGGATAAGCCAATTAACATTAATATGAATGTGAAAATTGAGCATGAAATCCAAATAAAAGCGGATAGGCAGGTTGAGGAGTTACTTAAGGAAAACAGTGATCTATTTGGCGAGGTAAGTGAAAAATGAGTAAGATAATTAAAGTGTTAGCCTTATGCTCATTGTTTAGTGTTTTTCAATCTATGGCATTAACAATTGATGAAGCGAAAGATCGAGGGGTGTTAGGAGAAACATTATCAGGATACTTAGCCCCTGTTAATACAAATAATCCAGATGCTGTAAAGTTGGCAAACCAAATTAATCAAGAACGCGAAAAAAAGTATAGTGAGATTGCTAAAAAAAACAATCTAAAAACTAGCGAAGTAGCGAGAATTGCTGGGCAGAAATTAGTTGAGCGAGCAAGTGAAGGGGAGTATGTACGTGGAATTAATGGGCAATGGCTACAAAAGAATTAAAAAAGCGCACTAAGAAAGCGCGCAAATTATAACAATGGTAGCTTTAGGTATATGAGGTGCTTATTAATTTATGATGTTATTTATATGTTCTTGAGCTTGTTGATGAGCTTGTAAAACTGAATCGGGCCCTAACGCAGTCCCTTCAGCAAAAATAAACTCAATATCGCTGATACCAATAAAATTCAAAAATAATGTTAAATAAGGCACCATAGTATCAGCAGGTGTATCTTTATAGATGCCGCCTCGGCTTGTTAATACATAAGCGCGTTTATCTTTTAATAAACCAACGGAACCTTGTTCTGTATATTTAAAGGTATGGCCTGAACGTGCAATAAAGTCAAAGTAGTGTTTTAAATGAGACGAAATCGTAAAATTGTACATAGGTGCTGCAATAACAATCGTATCATGAGCTTTGATTTCTTCAATTAATGCATTTGATAGGTCTAAATGTGCTTGTTGTTGTTCTGTTTTCGTGTCACTAGGGCCAAAAGCTGCTAAAATTTCACTGTCAATTGCTGGGACCGGCTGATTGACTAAATCACGTACAGTAACTGCGTCTGCTGGGTATTTTTCCTGCCATTGCTGAATAAAGTAATCTGCCATTTTATTGCTTTGTGAGTAGTCAGCAAGAATACTTGATTTCAATAGTAATATTTTACTCATATGTTCCTCAAATTTATTGTATTACTTTACTCTAATCATACGTGATACATAACTGATTGATAGAAAGAAAATTAGATAGCTTACTTCAAAAAAAATGATGGTATTTTTATGTAATAACAACAATCAAAACCTAATCTAAATGCTACTTCTAAACGGCGAAGTTTAATGACTATCGTAATTGTAATTAAAAATATAAGGATTAAAAAGTGAAATCCATACTGACAGCATTAAACGCTGATATTGGACAAACTTCATTACGTGACCAATGGTTACTGAAAAAAAGAGTGCATGGAGTCGCGAAAATTCAAGATGAAAAATCGCGTTCAGCTGTACTTGATATCATTAAGTCAGATATTGAAACGGCTAAGCAGAAGGTGTTAGCCAAAAGGTTAAATCCACCTAAAATTGTTTACCCTGATAATTTACCGGTCAGCCAGAAAAAAGATGTTATTTTTGATGCGATTAAAAAACATCAAGTGGTTATTATTGCAGGTGAAACTGGCTCAGGTAAAACAACCCAAATTCCAAAAATCTGTCTTGAACTTGGACGAGGTGTACTCGGCTATATTGGCCATACCCAACCGCGTCGCCTTGCTGCTAGGTCAGTTGCTTCTCGTTTAGCACAAGAATTAGAGTGTGAATTGGGCACTAATGTGGGTTATAAAGTCCGTTTTAGTGACCAAGTGAGTGAAACCACCCAAATTAAATTGATGACGGACGGTATCCTCCTTGCAGAGCTGCAGAATGACAAATTACTCCTACAATACGATACGATTATTATCGATGAAGCACATGAGAGAAGCTTAAATATTGACTTCATTTTAGGGTATTTGCGTCAATTATTACCCAAACGCCCTGATTTAAAAGTTATTATTACTTCAGCAACTATTGATCCTGAAAGGTTCTCGAAGCACTTCAATCATGCGCCAATTGTTGAGGTATCTGGGCGTACTTACCCTGTAGAAGTGCGTTATCGCCCAATTGTTGGCGGAGATAATGACAGTGACCGTGACCAAATTGATGGGATTGTTGATGCTGTTAACGAATTATCACTAGAAGGTAATGGTGATATTCTGATATTCATGAGTGGTGAACGTGAAATACGTGATACTGCTGATGCTTTATCAAAGTTGTCATTACGTCACACTGAAATTCTTCCTTTGTTTGCAAGGCTCTCTAATACAGAACAAAATCGTATTTTCCATCCTCATGGAGGAAGGCGAATTATTTTAGCGACCAACGTAGCAGAAACATCATTAACAGTACCTGGTATCAAATATGTAATTGATACAGGTTATGCACGGATCAGTCGTTATAGTTATCGAACAAAAGTGCAACGTTTGCCTGTCGAGGCCATTTCACAAGCTTCTGCGAATCAACGAAAAGGGCGTTGTGGGCGTGTTTCTGATGGTATCTGTATTCGCCTATATTCGGAAGAGGATTTTCTTTCACGAGCGGAGTTTACTGACCCGGAAATATTACGGACCAATTTAGCCTCAGTTATTTTGCAAATGACTTCTATAGGCCTTGGTGATATTTCTGCATTCCCATTTGTAGAGGCTCCTGATAAACGTAATATACAAGATGGCGTAAAACTGTTGGAGGAGCTCGGGGCAATTAAACCTCATAGGCAGGCAGATAAGGGCTACCAATTAACAGATACAGGTCGTCAATTAGCCCAACTGCCTGTTGACCCGAGGTTAGCTCGTATGGTTATTGAGGCGAGAAAACATGGTGCCATTAGGGAAACGATGGTCATAGTTTCTGCGCTTTCAATCCAAGATCCAAGAGAAAGGCCTTTGGATAAGCAACAAGCTTCTGATGAAAAACATCGTCGCTTCCATGACAAACAATCAGACTTTTTGGCTTTTTTAAACCTTTGGGATTACCTGAAAGAGCAACAAACACAGCTGTCTAACGCTCAATTTAGGAAAATGTGCAAACAAGAGTTTTTAAATTATTTACGTATTCGTGAATGGCAAGACTTATATACGCAACTAAGGCAAGTTGTAAAAGAACAAGGTTTTGCGATTAATAGCTCAGCAGCTGATTTTCGTAGTATCCATATTTCTTTATTGGCTGGGTTACTTTCACATATCGGGCAAAAGGATGTTGATAAACCAGAATATACTGGAGCAAGGAATGCGCGGTTCACCATTTTTCCTGGCTCAGGTTTATTCAAAAAGCCCCCTAAATGGGCAATGGTTGCAGAGTTAGTTGAAACATCAAAATTATGGGGGAGAATTGCGGCTTCTATTGATGTTGAGTGGATTGAACCATTAGCAGAGCATTTGACGAAGTATAGCTATAGTGAACCC
>RWZE01000117.1_pt1 | contig 15731 bp, 21 predicted proteins | sample 2187721 | NCBI WGS metagenome assembly RWZE01 (sample SAMN10531867, study PRJNA481165) | viral metagenome | isolation source: viral particles purified by filtration and ultracentrifugation from about... | host: Nasonia giraulti 16.2 | place: USA:Tennessee | collected 2011-04-01
ATGTTGATAGCATGATGCAGGTGCTACCGCGTATCACCATGCCGACGCCACCGGTGCAACATATTTCATGGTGTCGCCAAGCATGGTTAAGCTGGTATTTGAACGGGTAAAGGCACCGACTAACACATCACTCACTCGCCCCATCTGATCCGAATCGAGTTTAAAGCCGGTTAAAATATTGGAACCAATATCCGCCGTAGTACCTAAATCAATATCACCCGCCAGTGACATTGCCAGTGTGCCCGGCATAGCATTTTTAATTTGCTCAGGCTTAAAACCCGCCATGGCATAGAATGCTTGACCTTGTGCCACTTGGTTGGCGGTAAATGCTGTGGTTGCGCCTAGCTCTCGCGCTTGTTCACGTAACATCTTAAATTCATCAGAGTTTTTATCTAAGCGTGTTAATGCCTGCACTTTTGACATACCGACATTAAACTCGTACCCCGGCATTAAGGTTTGTTTCGCGGAATACAACATACCGGCACCGGTTGCCGTCATGGTGGCACCGGCACCCGCCATTTTATTACGCACATCAAGCGTCTTTTGATACTGCGATTTAGCCGCCGCCATGCGCCGTTCTTGTTCAGCACTGCGCCTTAACTGGTTTTCTTGCCGGCGGAGCTGTTGCGTGGTGCGTTCAATATCACCATTAAGTCGCCGTTGTGCTTGACCGAGTTGATTAGTCGAAATGCCATTGGCTTGTAATGCTGAGCGCTGTCGCTGTGCCGACTGCTGTAATTGCTCATACTTGGTTTTGAGTTGCCCCGCTTCCCGTTGCGCTTTTTTAAACGCCTCTAACTGTTTTTTAGTAGGGTTTTCACTGTTGGCAATTTCTTTGACGAGGGTGGCAACACGTTGTGTGGCGGATTGGTACGCTTGCTGTGTAGAGGTTAATTGCTGTTTAATTTTGCGAAAGCCGTCAATTTGTGAGGCTTGTTGATTCAGTGTTTTTAACGAGTCACGCGACTGGCGCACAGCGGACGCCAGTCGTTTATTGCTTTCTTGCGCACTGCGAAACGGTGCGGTTAATTTATCAACCGCACTCAGTACAACTTGTAATTTTAAGTTATTACTCATCCTGTTGTCCGCTACGTTTCGCCGCTTGATAGCGCCATGACAATAATTCTGAAAGGCTCATTTTGCCGGTGTCTGCCGGTGACCAATGAAAAATGACGGCAATATCTGCCGCCAGTTCATCGGTGGTTAATTCGCTTGGGAATCGGGCATAACCGACTTCGGTAATAAAAAATTGACCACCTGCACACTCAGGTTTACCAAGTCGCCCGCGGCTAAAGACAGCACATCTTGCTTTGTCAGCGTCGGCATGGTGATACGCGGTAGCACCTGCATCATGCTATCAACATCCATATCCATTAACGGCTGTAATCGCACACCGCGTAATGCCCCTGAATTGGGTTTAAGTACGGTCACTTTGTCGATTTTGGTTTCACCGCGCATAATCGGTTGTTCTAATGTCACCGTGGCTTGGTCACCATTCACAACAACCCACTCAATTTGCTCTTTGTTTTGTTCTTCGATTGGCTCTTTCATGTTCTCTTTCCGCATTTAATTAAAGCCCCAGCGCATCACGCTGTGCTTGTAACAGGTCTTTACCGTCCACTTTTTCCACCATATTGACGATATCAATCTCAATGATTTCTTGACCGTCCATCACTAACTTGTAGTAAGTGGGTTTTACGGTGACTTTGGTTTGTGTGTTATCGCCCGATTTCCAGTTACCCGGATCGATTTCGCTATAACGACCACGCAGAACCACTTCAACGGCTAATATTTCCCCCGTATCATCACGCTGATAAGCACCACATAAACGCAATTGAACCGCATCAATAGTGGATGCGCCCCATTGGCGGTAAACGTCAATATCAGCACCACCGAGAGTAAACTCACTATCAAGCGCACCGTCATCAAGGCCCATATCAATTTGCACCGAACCATTCATACCGCCCCCGCGATAGGCTTCTAACTTGCGGGTGATTTTGGGTAATGTGAGTTCTTCTGCAACGCCCACATAATTGGCACCATTCATAAATAAATTAAAATTCTTTAGCTTGCGTGGTAACGCCATGATTTACCCCTTGATTTTGTTACCGAAATCCATCAGGTATTTATCGGTAATACGCTGACGTAACATCAGATTTTCCATTGGTGGCACTGGCGTATAGTCATAATCCAGTGTGAGCTTGCCGGCTTTAAGTTCTTCTTTGCTATTTGATGTCGGGTCATACCAACATTCACCGCCTAACAAATAGCCCTGACTGACCAGTGAACGTAATTTTGCGTTGATGGTTTCAACGATATCCCGCGCTAAAGATGGCGTTAACGGTTTATCAATCGCCCACATTTGCCCTTCAGCCATGGTGTCAGCAAGGACTTGTGCGCTACGGGTATAAGATTCAAAGGCAAACAGCGGATCATCCGAACAGGTACGCGAACCCCAAAAACGAAAACCATCACGGCGGATAAGTGTCGTCACCCCTTTTTCATTCAGCAAACCGGCATCAGTAGCGGGGTCTTGTAAATCCCAATAGATATCCTTAGAAATGCCCGTCACACCGTTAACGGTGATATTGGACAGCGTTTTATGCCAGCCAATATCATTGTCTAACTTGGCACGCAGACCTAACGCACGCGCCGTGGCGTAAGCCGTCGTCTCGCTATTAGTTGTGCTATCCCATGACGTAAAATCAGGGAAAATCACCATCAATTCACGCTGACCAAAGTTGTCACGGTACTTGATTGCTTCGCTGATATTTTTACAGTCATAAGCAGACACATAGCCAAAGGCGCGGAGTTTTTGACAAATCACCGCAATCTCATTGGCAACGGCTAAAGTATCGTGACCGGGCACGCCAATAATGCGAGGCTTAATACCGTGTTGGGTTTGTGATGCTAACAGCGCTTGCAACCCTGTTTTTAGCCCTTCTTCGGTGGTGCCACCGATAATATTAGTGGTGGTTTCCGCTTCACTTTCACCTTGTTCTACACGCACCACAACAGTGATGGGTTCAGCCTGATCTGTAATCGCCTTTAACGTGCTGGCTAAGGTGCCGGTTTTCCCTGCTTTACCGATAGCCTGTGACACATCGGTGAGTAAGACGGGTTTGTTTAAAGGAAAGGTTTTTTCGTCCGCATCATCAGCGGTGCAAACCACGCCAACAATAGCGGTGCTGATAGTGCGAATTGTGCGGGTGCCTTCGTTAATTTCAATAACGCGCGCACCGTGATGATAATCTTGTGCCATGCTCACGGACTCCTATAACTGTGTCCGTGTAGCATGAAAAATTAGTGAGAAAATTGCACGAAAGCGGGATTGTTTGAGGGGTGATACAACACGACTCAATCTTGTAACCAGATCTCCTTTATTCCCCACGATGAATCATCACAACGTAAATTTTTCCCATCTGAAGACGTCACGACAAAGAGATGGAATTCTTTATACCAATTAATAACAATACCTATATTAATTTGATTCGGTACTTGTATTCCCCCGCCAAGATAACCTGTACCCTTAATATAAATAGTTTTTCCTCGTACATCTTCCGAAACAGTGATTGTGCCACCTTTTGTCCAATTATCCCCAGACCAAATTTTTCTAAAGTTCTGACCTGTTCCTTTTTTTTGATATCGCACATCACCCTGTGTTTGTGTTAAAGCCCCCACATCACCCGCAGTTAAATTAATATCAGCACTTAGTGGTTTACCATTCACTTTACGCGTGTTAGGCACTCGCCCATTGGCATTAGTGTTGGCATTATTGGCGGCAGTCTTTGCCTCATTCACTTGTGCCGGTGTTGCAGCACCTACATCACCGGCAGTTAAACTAATATCAGCACTTAGTGGTTTGCCATTCACTTTACGCGTGTTAGGCACTCGACCATTAGCGTTAGTGTTGGCATTATTAGCCACAGTCTGTGCATTGCTTGCGGCGGTTTTGGCTTCGTTAACTTGTGCTGGCGTCGCAGCACCCACATCGCCCGCCGTTAAAATAATGTCTGCACTCAATGGTTTATTGTTCACTTTACGCGAATTAGGCACTCGACTATTGGCATTAGTGTTAGCATTATTAGCCGCAGTCTGTGCATTGCCTGCGGCCGTCTTTGCTTCATTCACTTGTGCCGGTGTTGCAGCACCTACATCACCCGCCGTTAAAGTAATGTCTGCACTCAGGGGTTTATTATTAACTTTACGGGTACTAGGTACGCGACTATTAGCGTTCGTGTTAGCATCATCCGCTGATCCTTGTACCTTACTTAAACCCGTACTTAATTCGGTTTTAGTGGCATAAATCTTAGCTACCTCTGCCATTGTCTGTTTTGAGGCACTTTCAATGGCATCATTAACAAATTCACGAGTCGCCAATATCACCGAGGGATCAACCTTTAACTCAACGGATTCGGTATGACTAACGGTTAATATCATTCGGATAGTCTGTGTTCGCCCGCTTCCCTCTTGCAATTGTGGCTTATAGGTTTCAGGACAATTACCTACGGCAATTAAACTGCCCTCATCATCAAATAAACCAATCTCACGTATCCAGTAACCCCCCTCATTTTCAGGGATCACTTGTTCAGCAATAATCTGACTGTTGTTTTTCGGATCAACAAATAAGGTATTTAATCCCGCACGGCGTTTTTCACCGACGAGTTTAGTTTGTTGTGTATCGGGTGTTGGTAATATTCCGCCACCGTCACCCACGGCCATTTGGGTAATTTTTAAGGTGGTGCCTAATGCGGTGGCTTTTGCCAATTTATTGGCACCAATCACCGTTAATAAGGCGAAAAATTTAGCGCTCATGTGCGACCTCAACTTTATCAATAATATGTACTCCGACCGCCGTTAATGGCGCACCAGACACGGTAATTTCTTCTGCAAAATACGGGTAAACCGTTAACTCATCACCGCTAAACGTCGCGGCAGAAAGATAAAACTCACCTTGTGAATCAAGGTTGATGGATAACCCTAAGAGATGCCGACTAACAGGGCGTGCATCGGCAATCAAACGCTCTAATTCATCATAGATTTCTTGGGTAATACCGTTTTCTTGCACGCCCACATCAAGGCGAAATGTGCCCGGCGGATCGCCGGTTTGCCACCATTCAGTGACTTTGATGATGTAACCTAATGGCTCAACCACACGCTTAAGTGCGCCAATGGTGCCCTTGTGGCGGTGAATAAACATCGAATCCCGTACTACTTGACGCTTAACAGGCTCTGACCAGTTTTCATCCCATCGATCAACCGACCATGCCCATGCCAGATACGGCAATAAATCAACGGGGCATGTGCTGGCATTCCATAATTGGCGTAAAGGCACGGGCAACGTTTGCAAGGATTGGCAGGCAATGGCGGCCGCCTTTTCTAATGGGCTACTGCCTGACGGTAATAAACTATTCATCCGAGCCACCTATCGTTAAGGTGCTTTGGGTGCAATACGAGGCTTGAGTTTTATCCAGTACCACGTCTTTAGTGGGTTGTTTTAATTCCACACGTTGTACTCCTTCCACATGCAACGCGGCATAAATCGCTGACAGACGTATATCACGCCCTAAGCGGTGTTGCTCTGTGATGTATTGCGTCAGACGTCGATTAGCTTCTTTGCGTATCGGCTCCGACTCAGGCCCCGGAAAGAGAAATAACGTCGCATCAATTTGATAGGGAATAATTTTGGCGGATTGCACTTTGATGCGGTCAGCAACCGGTCGCACATCTTCATCATTTAACGCGTGTTCAACAATGCGCAGTAATTCTTCCGATGCAGTGCCGTCACCCTCACGAGATAACACGGAAATAGTGACATTTGCCGGTGTTGGACTGATCGCGGACACATCCGACACCCGACCATCGGCACTACGGGCATGAAATTCATAACTGCCCACCGGCCCCGCAACACTTAGCCCCTCAAAAGCGGCGGGAATGCGTAAACGCAAATCATCATCAGACTCTAAAATTGCTGGTGTGGGCGGAATAGTGTTGTTATTGGCGGGACGTAACTCTAAACGCGATAAATTATAATTTGCGGCTAATTGGTCTAAATCTGCCCCTTTCGCATACGCCACCATCACCGCACGCGCGGACTCATTGATACGCTGGCGTAATAGCAACTCACGATAGACGTTTTCTTCTAACAGTTTGGTTAACGGTTCAGACTCTAACGATAACGTGTTAGCCACCGCATCACGTAAATGGACGGGCATCGAGGCAATCAACGCCGTTTTGCGTTCACGTAATAATTGTTCTGCATCTAATGACTCAATCACATCGGGCGGTGTTAATTGGCTTAAGTTAATCGTAGGCATGTTATTTCACCGGTAGAGAGAAATTAATCGGTTGTTGGTTATGGGCGTAATAGCCGGTGATATCCACAATCACCTGTTCGTGTTGGCTATGAATATCAATGGCAGTCATCACAATACGTGGCTCCCAACGATAAACTGCGGTGTAACACGCCGACATTAATTGCAATCGCATCTTGGCGTTAACAGGGCCGTCAATTAAATCGGCAAGCAAACTGCCATATTCACGGCGCATCAATCGGCTACCAATGGGGGTGTTAAAAATATCTCTCACCGACTGGCGAACGTGCTCAATATCGGTAATGCGTTCACCGGTTTGTGCATTCATGCCGAGATAGTTCATTGCGGTAGTCCTGAATTACCGTCACCGGTACGCACACCACCGTGTGTGTGGGTTGAGACCACCACGCCATTAGAGGACATTTGTCCGCCACTATGGGTAATATTGCCAGTCATCGTGCCACCTTTTTGTACTGTCAGTGATCCCGTGGTTAAGTTGTTGGTGCAAATAACAGTAGGTGTATCAAGGGTGATTTTGCTTGTCGCGACACACGTAATGTCGGGGGATGTGACCGTGACCGACTCGTTGGCTTCAATCACGGCAGTTTTAATTCCTGTAACCGTTAGCGCCCCGGTTGCTGGCTCATATTCAATCACGGCACAATCTTCATACTCATGACGATGGGCGGTTAATGAGCTTGATGGCTCTGAAAAATCGTCACTAAATATTGCCGGTAACACAAACGAGGTAGTTAAGTCACCACCAATAGAAAGTAATAACACTTGTTCGCCAATACTGGGCGCCCACCATGAACGCGAATTACCAGCACGTGCAGTAAGCCACGGGCGCCAGTCGGTTTCATTGTCGCCCGTTTTAACTCGACACCCTTTTTCTGCGCTGACATCAATCACAACGCCAGTACGGATCAAGTTTTGTATTTTTCGGATAAGTTCTGCGATATTCATACTCGCAATGTGCAACGGGAAATAAAAAAATTCACGGGGTTGGGATTGTTTCAAAGACAGGACAATTAACGGGAAAGGAATACAAAAAATGGCTCTTATTATTAAAGAGCCATTTTTGTATTAAATAATATCAATCTCTTTATTTTCTAATAAAGCTTTAGGAGATAAGGTTAAATTAAATCGTTTAAATAATTGGAAAAACTCCCTATATGACATATCAATCTTTACTTCTTTTACACTCAATGGATTTTTTGATTTTATTAGTGTTGGAACATCACTTTCACCTTGTAAATCGGATAAAAAAAATCTAACAGATAACTCATAGGCAGGATTTAAAGCTAGATCATGTGCGTATAAAGAAATACCCACGATAAACTCATTTTTATTTCTTTGTTGCTTCTTTTCCAAGTATTTATAAACATCATTAATATCTTGTTTATCAGCAGCCGTTGTACCTTTGTAATCATCGTATTGAACATTAGCATTAAATTTTTCAATAGACATCATTTATCACCCTTTATTAATTAGAAACATTTATCAATATAAGGATAAGAAAAATTTATTCCAGTTTGACTTAGTGATTTGTGAGGAATGTCAGTAATTGATTTTCGATATGTTTAATATCCGCCGGTGAAAAGCCTAATAGCTTTCGTTCAGGGTATTGAATTTCTAATGACTTACCCCGCACACGCTCTTTTAAACCGTAATGATGCACGGCAGCAATGCCCGCAACTTGAGGGGCAAAGAAGAGATCCACACCTTTATCATTTGCTGACATTCGCAAATAACGGGCGGTGGCTAGACGCTTAAACATGCGAGTCTGTTTATTGGGTTTTGCGGTGCTGATTTTGTCTTTTTTTACTTCAATAAAACGCAGAATATCGCGCTTATAAAAACTGCGTTCGGCTTTCTTTTCCAAATCGTAACCGGTGATCACCTCACCTTTTTTCGTTTTACGCAATCGCCAATTTTTTAAACTGCGGGGTTGTCCTTTCCAGACAAATTTCATTCCTCGCAATACGGTAACCGTTGAGGCTTTGCGTTTGGTGAATGCGGTTCCATCGGGATTTTTTTGCGCACGAATACGTTGTAAATTGCTTTTGCGTAAATCACGGGCAATTTCACGGGCTAATTTTTTACGTTCATTGGGTGATGCTTTTGCCAACATGGCGGCTAATGCTTGGGTTAACGGGCTGAAATCATCGGCGTTCATGAGCCACACTCTCCCAACTCTCAAACGGATCAGTCGGCTCTTCAACTGCACCGACAACCAATTTACCCGCTTGCACATTAACGAGGACACGCTCAGTCAGCTTTAAATCAATGCTAATACTGGCGGTTTGGTTGCTATCAATAAAGGCATCAAAGGTAAAATGGCTTTGGCGTTTATCGGGATTGAGGAAAATATCAGGCTGGTGTTGTTCAATCCAACCAATGATCACCGCCATTAACACATCTTGGTCTCCGGGATAATCATCAATAATAATATTGAGATTGTATTGATACTCATAAGATTGACTGCTTGCACCCGTTGCCACAATCGCCCCACCATCAATAAAGGTGTATAGCCTATCGGGATTTTCGCCTAAATAAGCGACCTTTTTAATTAAAGTATCACGTAGGTTTGCAGGCTTTTTCATGGTTTAACTCATTGATGTATTGTAATAATCGGTTTGTATAATCAATTAAATATTCTGTTTGTGCCTTATTCTCCGCCATCATTTCGAGGAGACGTAAATAATCTTGTTGAGCTGTTTCGGTAAGTCGTGCGGAGGTTGCATCACCCATGCCGGCGGTGGCGGTGGTGTGATTATCGGGGTTGGGGCAATCGGCTTTGATGTACACCCGCTTAGTATTATTGTGCAACTCATCATTAAGCCGGCTAATATTATTTTTTTCATCGGTTAGCGCCTTTGTGTGTTGTTTATCCAGTTCGGATAAACGGGTAAGTTCTTTCTGATAGCGTTCAATAGCGTCTTGATGACTGATAACATTTTGTTTAAGGGCGAGGTTGTCACCCTTAAGCTGGCTATTCTCAGTGAGCAAGGCATCAAACTTAAATATCAGTAGCAAGCCCATCACACCCGCGACAATAATAAGCAGTACGTTCATTTTCATCGTGGGATCTCGATATGAGGGTAATCAGGGAAACGAGTTTCAATGGGTAAGCTGGGATCACTTTTCCAGTTTTTACCAAAACGTAATATCACCCCTTCTTCCTCTGCGGCTTGTTTAAACGCCATTAAGACCGGCTCAAAAAAATGTGCTTGCCATTCCATCCCCGGTTTAATCGCAGAAGGTAAAATATCAATCGCATCCCCTGTTAAATGACGGCTGTTTAATGTTTTGGAAACGCCCTTTTTAACGTTTTCTTTTTGCTTTTTAAGTGTGCGGACACCTTCTGTCACCGCAAAGTCCACCGTAGAAATGGCTAATGCACGATAAGCAATTTTTACTAATAGCGGGTTAACACCAATAAGGTTATTTTCACTGCGCTGACTGAAGATAAATTTACTCACCGGCAACCTTCCTTAAGAATAACTTTCCGACTGCGCTAATAAATGCAGACCCCATCCAACCCGCCATGCCCGCTATACCGCCGGCAATCTCAGGTTGCCACTGAAAATAACTTGCACCGAATAAAATCAATGCCCCTGAAAACATGGAGACAACGATTTGTGCAAGTAAAATGGCAAAGCGGAACGGCTCCCCTTTCACTATTTTATTGGCATAACTGGCAATACCACCAAAAACCGCCATGCCGGCAATTATTAAGGCGGTAAACCAATTAATATTACTTGGATCTTTATAGGGCATCTTCTTCATACCTTCCCCCTTAAAGGGGTTAATCCCAAAGTTGTAAAATCGGTGTGGTGCTGTGTTGTTTGGGCGTATCAGGTAACTCAATCGCGGTGCCGGTGGGTAATATTGCCCCCCATTCAACCAGCCCCGGATTAGCTTCTAACAATTGCTCAATCATGCCGGATGACTGACCAAAGTAACGCCAACAAATATCATCTACGGTATCCCCTTGTTGGGTGTAGATCCGCATTAGATAAGCTCCACCGTGTTATGGGTTTCCCCTTTGATACGTTGTAAAGCCCATTGACCATCACGCCACACTTCATCAATTACTGGCGTCATGGTGTCGGCTTTTTTATTACCTTGTGCGGTAGTATCAATATCGCGATAACGTTCGATTAAACTGGCTTTTGCAAAACAGAACACCGCGCGCTGATATAAAATCATCAGTTCACTTTCACCATTAATTTGTTCAGCGGGCACGTCTTTTAATGTTTTCGCAGATTGACCAATGCGCCACTGATACAACTCGCGATTCACTTCAATCATGGCGTTCAGTAACGTGCTTTTCAGTCGTTCTGGAGTCACTGTGCCATCGACGCGAGTTTGCAATTGAAAATCACGAGTTTGAATATCAGGAAAAAAGCCATTATTTTTAATGGTTTCGTCTTTTTGTGGCACAGGGTTAGCAGAAACATAATCCATAAGAAAACCTTAAAATAGGTGGGCGGTGGACGAAAGAAAGCGAGTGGCTTTTTCCGTGCCGCCCTGACGTGGTGTCACAATGCTTTTTCAGCGTCACGCTGGGCTTTTAGCACTTTATCAAGTTGTTTTAATTCGGTTTTTATTCCGACATTAATATTTAACTCTAAGGCTCGACTTAATACGCAGTAGCTTTCTTGTGGTCGATTATTATCGCGTAGCACTAACCCTAAGATTTTATAGAGTTTTGCTCTCACTTCATCGGGCATATCTTCATCATCAGTAAGGGCGCGTGTACGCTCTAACGTTGCTAAAGATACCGGTGATTTCACGGCATACGCTCGCATGGCCGAATCGGCAATTTCTTCTGCAATCACGGTGCCCGTGGTGCGGTTAACACCGGGGATCACTAAACGATTAGCTAATGCATAAACGGCAATATCTAACGCCCCCTCATAATCACCCGCATCAATTTTCCAAAGCAAGATGGTCATTAAGACATCATCTTGCACACCACTGCCACCGGACAGCGCCCCATCAACCCACGGTTGATAATTGGCTAATATCTTGCGTTTATAAGCTTCTTTGCGTTCGCGTGACTGAAAATGTTTTAGCTCTTTTTTATCTGTCGCAAGACGTAACAGCATCATGTGATAGCCTTTCGTGTTGCGACTCACATGCCCACCCAATTGGGTGGACTGTTGCGCGCTTAGGCTCATGCGGTGTTTTTCCCACGGAGATAACGCCATTATTTCGCCTTTTTATTTTCAGCCGATGCTTCTTCTGTTACTGCGCTGTTGTCTGTACCGTCAGTGGTTTCGGGTGGTGTTTCTTCGGCATCTTTGCAAACAATATTTTCAACCAATGCCACACCGCGGAAATCTTCAACCACGAAATCTTCATTCACTGACTCGTAGTTTTCGATGCGATCGCGTTTTGCATTATCCAGCACTTGGCGACGACGAGAATCCTCAAGGAAATAAATCGACAAGTTATCAAGACGAGTAATAAAAAAGGCATTATCAGGGAAGAACGGCGCACGTACAGCTGGTAAACCACCGATACGTTTCTGACTGATAATGGTATCCGCCGCCAGTTTTTCGCTGTTGTTTTGGTCTTTATTGACCAATGGGAAGTATTTATCTGCTAACAATTTACGCCCGCAAATTACAACAAGCCCCGTATCGTCCTGATATTCTGGATCAATTGCCTTATCAATGGTGTCTTGGACTAACGCATCGAAATTTTGATACGCACGCCCTTCACCAACATAAACCGGTTCAGCTGTTGTTGTACCGTCTTTCGTAATACTGCCCATCACATGTTCAGGCGCACGCTCACGGACTTTCTGTAACCAACCTGAATTCACATCTTGCAGTAAGGGATATTTTTTACGATCAGAGTTATCGGCACGGTGCGTACCATTAAAACCAATCATAATGCGGTCTAATGCCTGACGGCGGATAATCGCATCACGGATACGGGTTTGAAAGTCGGTAAACTTCGCCCACATATCAATTTTTGAATAATCCAGATGGGTGTCGTAATTGGTTTTCTGGCAAAGATAGCTGTTCTTTGTCAGCTTAATCGGATCGCTTGTTTCACGGTCTTTTGCTGTTGTGTCAGTGGTTCCTGCAATAGTCGAACCGATACCTAAACCAATAGCTTCACCCACTTGGTCATCAACTGGCACAATATTAATGTGCGTTAAAAACTCCGCCGATTGTTGGATCGTAGTTTCTAATTTTTGAGCAGCAGACGGTTCAATCGGTACTTTGGTATCACTAAACTCTTGGGCGCTAACACCGTAAATTTTACCGAGTTGCGTCATATACGCATTAAATTTAAAACGAGTTTCTTTTTTCATGGTTTGTTAGTTACCTTAGCAATCCGTCAGCACTTCGCCGTTATTTTCGCCACCCGTTGCCGGCGGGCGATGTGAGAACGAGGCGTCTGTATTTTCAAATTGGTTTTTTAATTCCGTGAGTTGTTGCGTAAGTGCTTTTACCGCTTCGCTTTGGTCTGCGTTTTTTAATGCGGCCACTTCTGTTGAAAGGGTTTGTACTTCTTGCGCGCACAACTCTACCGCCTGATGCACATCGGTAAATCGCGCATCATCACTGTGTTGCTTTTTAGAAAACATCTCTTTAATAACGCTAAAAAGACCCGGCTTATCGTTTTCAGGTTTTTCGTCAGTAAATTCAAGATGCGTTTCTTCTGCAGCAGTAAAGACGTTATCTTTGCTTTGTTTGCGCTCTGAAAGCGGGCTACTTTGTGCATTGGCACTAAATTGCAACATTTCAGTGCCTAAACTGGCAGGGTTATCGGTCACAGCAAGACCGACCAGATAGGCTTCGCCGGTATCTGAAAAACTCGGATTAATTTCGACAGAGGTATAAACTTTTTGACGTTTTTTATTGAGTTCAATTAAATCAGGTGTCGGATTGATCACACCATATAATGCCAACTTACCCGCCAGCGCCCCTTCTTTGATTTCCTCGGTATACACCGATTCCACATCACCAAAGCGTGGTGCCCATGAATAGTTATAGTGATCGATATTAACTCGCGCACCATAAACCGCGGGATCAAAGTTTTTCGCAATTTGGGTTAACCATTCACGGTCAACTCGACGCCCGTCCGTTGTCGCCCCTTCAACACAAAGACGAACCGGTTTTGATTTCTTCGACATGCACTACTCCAGACTGCCGTTTATTCGTTGGTCTGTATGTTGTCGGTTAAAAGGGGCGTTAAACAATGAATAAGGCTTGTTTGAGGAATGGCACAAAAGGAAGCCAGCGGATCCGTTCCAGACGGTTGATAGACTCGCCGTAACTTAAGCAAGAAACAGTGATTGTGCAATGGCTATTACAGAAACATTTGATAACCGAAAAAAAGCAATGCACCTGTATTTTTCAGGTTATCGCATTGCTCGCATAGCGGAATCGCTCGGCGAAAAGGCGTCCACTATTCACAGTTGGAAACGTCGTGATAATTGGGATGAAATTAACCCTACCGAGCGCGCAGAGTTAACCGTTGAAGCACGTTATTGCAATCTGATTTTAAAAGAGAGCAAAGAAGGCAAAGATTTTAAAGAAATCGACTTGTTAGGGCGTCAACTTGAACGCATGGCGCGGATCAGAAAATATCAAAACGGCGGTAATGAAACAGACCTTAACCCTAAGATTGCTAACCGAAACAAAGGCGAACGCCGTCAGCCAGAGAAAAATTTCTTTTCAGAAGAACAAGTTGAAAAACTGGAAGATATCTTTCGTGATACGTTGTTTGAATATCAAAAGGTGTGGTATCGCGCCGGTCATCACCGCATCCGCAATATTTTAAAATCCCGTCAAATCGGCGCAACATTCTACTTTGCGCGAGAAGCCTTTATTGATGCCCTGACCACCGGACGTAATCAGGTTTTCCTCTCCGCCAGTAAAGCGCAAGCCTATATGTTCCGTGAATACATTATCAAAATGGCATTGGAGGTTGATGTTGAGTTAAAAGGTGACCCGCTGATGTTAAGTAACGGTGCAACGCTCTATTTTCTTGGCACCAATGCCCGCACAGCACAAAGTTATCATGGTAATTTATATCTTGATGAAACCTTTTGGATACCTAAATTTCAGGAGTTACGCAAAGTCACTTCGGGTATGGCCATACAAAAACATTGGCGACAAACCTACTTTTCAACACCGTCAACCATGAGCCATGAAGCGTACCCCTTTTGGTCGGGCAAACTGTATAACCGCGGACGCAAAAAAGAAGACAGAGTTGATATTGATATCTCACATGAAGCGTTAGTGAATGGGCGTTTATGTGAGGATGGACAATGGCGACAAATCGTCAATATTGAAGATGCGTTACGGGGCGGTTGTGATTTATTCGATTTAGAGCAACTCAAAAAAGAGTATAGCCCAGACGAATATAACAACCTGTTAATGTGTCACTTTATGGATGATATCGAATCCCTATTCAACTTTAACATGATGCAAAATTGCATGGTGGACAGTTGGGAGGTGTGGGATGACATTCAACCATTAGCGCTACGCCCTTACGGTTATGATCCGGTTTGGGTAGGTTATGACCCAAGCAAAGGTGGTGAAAATGGTGATAGTGCCGGTTGTGTGGTTATCGCTCCGCCTAAAGTACCAGGAGGGAAATTCCGCATATTAGAACGCCATCAATGGCGTGGTATGGATTTTCGCGCGCAAGCTGACGCCATTAAAAAAATCACTGAACGTTTCTATGTTGAATATATGGGCATTGATACCACTGGTTTGGGTCATGGTGTTTATCAGAATGTCATTCAGTTTTTTCCTGCTGCGCGTGAGTTTATTTATAACCCGAATGTCAAAAATGCCTTAGTCATTAAAGCCTATGATGTGATTAGTCACGGGCGTTTAGAGTTCGACGCACAGTGCGTTGATATCATTCAGTCTTTTACTTCCATTCGTCGTACCACCACCGGAAGCGGTAACCGCCCTACTTATGAAGCCTCACGCAGTGAAGAAAGCGGACATGCTGACCTTGCATGGGCAACGATGCACGCCCTATTCAACGAACCATTAACTGGCACCACCGAGAACAGTAATAACATTGTGGAGATTTATTGATGAGCCGTAAAAATAAAAAAAGTTTTAAAGCACAACAAACGGCAACCGCCAATAACAGCATGGAAGCCTTTACCTTTGGTGATCCCGTTCCGGTATTAGATAAACGAGAAATTTTTGATTATCTGGAGTGTGCGCAAATTTCCAGCTCGCAGAGCGATTAAAACAAGAAAAAGACATCTGAATACCAAATAAATTACATGCGCTTAAAATGGATTGTAGGCGCATTTAATACAGGTTTGAGAGGGTGAAAATTAGGCGGATTCGCCTTATCAGGGTGTAAACGGTATAATAGAATTGGGTCACTATTATTATTAGTCAGACCGATACTTAT
>RWZE01000120.1_pt1 | contig 15305 bp, 18 predicted proteins | sample 2187721 | NCBI WGS metagenome assembly RWZE01 (sample SAMN10531867, study PRJNA481165) | viral metagenome | isolation source: viral particles purified by filtration and ultracentrifugation from about... | host: Nasonia giraulti 16.2 | place: USA:Tennessee | collected 2011-04-01
AAACACATTAAGGTCAACAGCTTCCATGTAGTGCTCATAATCATTTAATTCTCTTTGGATATCCCGTAAGTTTGCCTCATTGGCTTCGAATATCTTTGGGAATTTGTCAATTGCATCTCTAACATTAGTGACATATTCTAAAACATCAATATCGTATTCAGTCATAACTGCTCCTCTCCTCAAAATTAACATTAATTTATTTGATTATATAATAATTAAATCATGTTAATTATTCAAGCAGTTTTTTATAAAAAGGTGAAGATATTTTATCCTCACCTTGAACTTGGTTATTTATTTTCTATTTGTCGCTGGATTTCTTTTTTGAGACGTGGCTCGGGAGCGATAAATCCATCACCTTTTAGCACCTTGCCATCTTCTCGATAAATCGGCGTTCCTGTTTTGGGGTCTAGTTTTGACATGTTGCTTTTATGAACGATGTCGAATAAGTTTTCGGGTTCAACACCGGCAATAGCAAAATTTCCTTGGTTAAAGTATTCTATATCAACTAATGCATCAAGCTGTGCTACTAATTTATCCGACACGTCAGGTGACTTTTTAATAACAGCGTCCTTTTCTTTATATACATTTTCGATTAAATTATCGACTAATGCATCGAATAACACTTCTTCTCCTCCACTAGATGCAAATAAAAGCTCGATGATTTCTTCAAGAAGATAATTTGTTCTTTTTATAACTACATCTGTTGGAATTGGTGTGGGCTTATCTGCTTGTTTGTAATTGAATGCTTTATGAAATTCTCGTACTTGGTAGTAATGTTTGTTTGACAATTAAATTTCTCCTCTTGTGCTCTATTATTCTATACTTACTGTTTGTGTGTGGTAATAGGGGAGAAATCAATCTCCCCATTGACTAAATAACAAGTCTGACCATAGACTCTAAGCTTCACATGCCACACATATTTTATCTTTGTTAAGCTGTTGTGCTGCATTTGTTGAATGTTGATAATATAACGTCTTAATCCCATTTTCCCAAGCGAATAAATACAACTCATTGATTTCTTTTGCTGTTGTTTTAGGATTTACCATAATATTCAATGATTGTGATTGGTCAATGAATTGTTGACGAACCGACGCTTGATCCAAGATATTGAATTGATTAATTTCACTAAAGGTCTTAAAAACTTGTTTTTCATACTCAGTGAGAAAATCGAGATGTTGAACAGATCCGTCATGGTTACGAATGTCGATCCAAACTTCTCTAGTATCTTTTCCCTTTTCTTGAAGTAATTTTTTTAGGTAAGGGTTTTGGACTGTCACTTTATCTTTAGCCATATCTTTAACATAATTATTTGACCAGATTGGTTCAATGCTTTGGGATACCTGTCCTAGAATAAAGGCTGAACTTGTGGTAGGAGCTACAGCTAAAAGACATGTATTACGTCTACCATATCCTTCCAAGACTTTAGGTTCTCCATATAATTCGGCTAATTCTTTTGAAGCATTGTATGCCTTATCGTGTATGGTCTTAAATATGTAAGCATTCATTGCTTTAGCCTCAAGACTTTCAAAGGGAATCATATTTGATTGAAGATATGAATGATATCCTAGTACGCCCAAGCCTAGAGCTCGGTTCTCTACTGCAAACTTATACGCCTTTTTCATATATTCAAATGTTAATCGGTATTCTCTTGAATCTGAATCCCTGAATTTTTCTAATTTGGAGATAAATTCACTCATTACTGCGTCCAGGAAATAAACCATCGTTTCTACTGCATCCGTGTTTTTCCACTCATCGTAATGTAGAATATTCATCGACGCCAAACAGCAGACAAAAGACCACTCATCATTAGTAGGCAAGGCTATTTCTGAACACAGTTGACTGTGATTAATTTTAAGACCTTTATCTTTATAGACATCTACGGTGTCTCTATTGACTGTGTCTGTAAACAAGATATAGGGGTATCCTACTTCAACTCTTCTTTGAAGTAATTTAGCCCAAATCCTACGTTTTTCTTTGTCTCCATCAACCATCGCTTGCATCCATTCATCAGTTACAGTTACCGCATGTGTTAGCTCTTGAATAGGATTTCCTTCTGTTCCAATGTCGAGAAACTCTTCTATATCAGGATGTTCAATTGGGAGATAAGGGGAAAATCGTCCACGACGGCTGCTGCCCTGAGAAATAGTGTCGATAACACTTTCAAATAGTTTCATAAAGTGTACTGCTCCAGATGATGTTCCGTTATTAGTAATCTCACTACCCCTAGGTCTTAAATGACCGAAATACCCAGCAGTTCCACCACCAAGCTTGCTCATCATGCCAACTTCTGATTGGGCACGTAATATATCTCCCATAAAATCTGATATACTGCTTCCGTAGCAACTTATTGGTAAACCTTTGTTTGTGCCAAAGTTCGACCATACAGGGGAGGATAGAGAATAATACCCTTTCCCCATATAGTCGTAAAATTTATCACTATACCCATCAATTCCTAAGATTTCTTCGGCTCTATCTGCAATCTGCTTCACTCGTTCTTGAGCAGTTACTCCTTCAATCAAATATCCTCGTTTTAAAAATTTCTCACTTTGCTCATTTAGCCATTCAAATGACATCTGCACTTCTCCTTCTTTTATCTGTTATTGCTATAATTCTAAATCAAATCTATATTTTTAAAATAAGTCATCTTCCGAAAAAGATCTCGATCTCTTCGTATAGTTGACACTTCTTTTTGCAAAGAAGTCTACATGTTTCGTGGCTATAATTTCATCGTCGTACCAGTCCGTCTCCTCCAATAGTTTTTCATCTACTTCAAAAATCCGTTCGTATCCCACACTATTCAATGAATTATTTAATCTATTTTTAACAAACTCCTTGACTAATTTCTTAGGCATGAAATCCAAATCTCCACTTTCGTATATCCAATCAATAACTTTTTCTTCTGATTCATAGGATAATTTGCATGCCTCATAAGCTCGATTTTCCATGTCTTCATCGAACCATTCAGGGTGTTCATCTCGAATCGTATTAACAATATCAATTCCAAATAAGCCGTGAATTTGCTCCTCCTTGGATGTAGCCTCAATAACGTTTGACATTCCTTTGAATAAATTCTTATACTTATTGAATGACATAATAATTAAAAATTGGGAAAATAAAGAAACATGTTCAATAAATAGCGAGAATAATAGAACGGATAAAGTAAAATCTCTATCATCCTCTGTTTTCGCATATTTAGCAGCCTGGGTTAAATGGTTCACCCTTTGAGACAATGCCGGGATATCTTGAATTTTCTTAAACTCATCATTCAACCCCAATATTTCTAGTAAATGAGAGTACGCATCATGGTGTCTAACTTCACTTTCTGATAGAGTTGCACCCACTGCGCCTATTTCTGGTTTAGGTAAACGATTATGCAAATCCCCCCAGAAATTCTTAACTGCAACTTCTACTTGTGCGATTGCCAACATGGCATTCTTAAGAGCGTTTCTTTCTTTTTCACTAACATTTACTTTATAATCGTGTATATCCGATGTGTAGTTAAACTCAGTATGTAACCAATAAGAGTGTTGAATGGCAGATTTGTATTCTTCCAATTCAGGATACTCATATGGTTTCAAATTTAAGCGAGGCTTGAATATGTCACGTTCGCGCATTTTCTTTCTTGCTTCCCGATAAAGGATATATGCTTTTGCAGTTTGTTTGTACTCAGAATGAAGAAGTGTATTTTCAACAATATCCTGTATTTCTTCGACAGTTATACCTTGATTCTTTTGATTTTCAACTAAGGAACCAACAACCTTATCGGTCAGGAGTAGTGCTTCATCTTTGTCAAACTCTCCAGTCTCTTTTCCAGCTTTTTCAATAGCTTTAGTAATCTTACTGCTTGTAAATTCTTCCTTTGTACCATCTCTTTTAATAATCGTGGACAACATACCATCTCCTTCAATGCTTTATCTTTATTTCAAATTTAATAGTTTATCTGGTCTAAATCCTGAAAATGGAACGACTCCCTCTGCTACAATTACTGGAGTGGCTTGAAATCCCATACTCTTTATATATTCTAATGCGCCATTATCTTCTTCAATATTAATTGCTTGAAACTCCAAGCCCTCACCCTCCAGCACAGTCTTAGTCATGTCGCATTGTGGACAATTATTTTTAGTGTAAACTTTAATCAAATCTATCATCCTCTTTCTAATCTATCTTCTTATAATCTTCAATAAACATTTGCATTCTTCTATCTCCGTTCCACTCGTTGATCGAAAGTTGCCCGACGATTTCAATGTTATCCCAACTACTTACATCCTCAGCATATTCATCATCATTGAATTTCAACAAATCAAATTTATCAGCTACAATCTTCAAATGAGATGGATTTTTAGGTGGAAACACTTGTCTATCCTCAACAAAAACCTTATTTAATTTGACGGTAACTGGTGGAGAACCATTGCCCCACATCTTATTAAACTCAGATATCTCATTCATCAAGTCCCAATCGAAATCTTCCTCGTTTAATTCAAGGTCGTATTCGATAACCGGCTCAAACAAACTTTCATCAACATTGTCTTCAATATACTGTCGGAAAGCATTCCAGTTTTCTTCCTTAATTTCAAATCCGAACGCTTCTTCATGGCCTGCAGCCTTTTCAATCAATCCAGATTCTTTTACAAAACTTTGCAATGGAAAATCACCATATGTTCTCGCGCTGCCTTTATATTCACCATCAGCATTTCGCAAAACAAAACTAGGCTTGTGAAGATTATTTGATATCTGGGTCGCTACTAGTCCGTTGTATTCACCAAATCCTTCATCAGTTACCACATAAGCAAATTTAGCGTTCTCTACAATAGCCTCAACTTCTTCGGTCATATCTTTCACATAATTTTTTCGATCTTTATTCTCCTGTATCAGCCATTTAGCTTTTTTGAGCGCTTTAAAATAATCATCTTCAAGGAACAGGCTAAATGCTTTTTTTATCTGATTATTTCTTGCTGTAGTATTGATTACTGGAATAATGCTAAAAGCTAATGCTTGCGAATCTAAGTTGTCTTTATCAAGCTTTGATGCATTGATGAGCGCCAACAATCCTTTATTATGTACATTCTTCAATGCTTCTTGTAAAAAATACCTGTTTTCTAATACGTCCATACGCATTACATCAGAAAGCAGGCTGATGCCAAAAAGGTCTATATAATGTTTTAAATTAACTTTTTTATAGTGGTAATCTATGACTTCAATAAAACGAAAAACAATCCCACATCCACTTAAGTCCTTATTGAGGTAGTTGCAGTTTTTTTGGTTTGGATTTACCAAAATAGCATTCAAACTCTCACTATCTTCATCAGTATTATGGTGGTCAAGAATCAAGATGTCAGTGTGCTGAGCAATCTTATTAGTTTCTTCCTTTTCAGAACTTGATGAGTCAACTATAATCAACAGGTCATATTCTTCATTAACTTCTTTAGCCTTAATGCCATGCCCATCTTTTCTTTCTCGATAAATAATATCAGGATTTTGTCCAACTGCTCTCAAATAATTAACCATCAATACTGTAGATGCAATTCCATCGAAGTCTGCTACGGATCGACGAAGACTGCTATTTTTTCGTCTTCATCGATTGCACGCATCACCCTCTCTTTAGCTGACATGATATTCTTCATTTCAAATGGACTATTCACCACAGATGCTGGAGGGTTTAAATATGTATCAATATCATCAATACCTCTGACTTTAGCTATGTAATCCTTAAAGAGCCCATTATATTTATGCCCACTTCTATGCTTCCATTCGATTTTTTATCAACTCCAATCAAATAAGATATGCTAACCATACGGTTGTAATAATAAGCACCCATACGAAAAAGGTGGTAAAGAAATTGTATTCTTTGCTAATTGTTTTGCCATGTTGAGTTAATGCGCTGATTGAACCTATAACAAAAATCACACCTAAGGTTGTTGCTAAAATAACAAATAATATTTCCAAATTAAATACCACATCCTTTCGACTTAAAAGTAGCTAGAAACTTCCTCATTTCCGGATTCATCAAATTGAATTCGATACTCCTCATCTATGTGAATCAATATCTCCAATAATCTCTCCAATTCTTTTCGGGTAAGACCTTCCATACAATCCAATCTGTACAAATATTCTCCAGCCTCTCTTACTGATTTAATATGAGAAGCCATCAGTAATGAAATATCAAACAACATCTAAAACAACCTCCGATACATGGGCTTTCCACCAACATTGACTGAATGAAGTTTCAACGTGTCATTTATCGCTTGAATCTCATGGATTATTTCACATTGTCGATTATGAAATTTTACGATCTCATCATTGCTACACTGTCCATCATCCAATGTTTTTTGAATATCATACAATTCATCTTCTAGTTCAACCAATTCCTCAGCTAAATTTCCGCTCAATAAACCATCTCCTCTATCCATTCCATATTTAATCCATCAAAGAAATACATCTTAGCAAATTTTCCTATTTCACCAAGCAAATACATAAAATCAATCTTGTCTGTCACTTCATGGTAGCTAACTGTTCCGTCACAATACTCAAAAATATATTTCAACATCTGCAACACTCCAATCAGTTATTTGGAAATATTTTATAACAATAATCATTGATTAAATTCTCAAAAACTGGCTTGCCTTTATCTACTGGACTGTCTTTTCCTTCAAGCAACCCGACTTTATCCCAAACACCATAAACATGATCTTTTGGCAAATACATACTGGCTTGTTTAATATCTTTTTTTGATTTATCTTTGTCCATACAAACAATGTAATCAATATCCGGATGCAGCATTTTCAATAATCGCGCCTGGCTTTCTGATATCTTACTTCCCATGAATGAAACACAATTCGGATATCCAAATCCTTCGGCCAAGATAGATGATTTCTCACCCTCAAATAAGTACACTTTCCTATGTTTGACAATATGACTCTTAGCTCTGTGTAAATTGTATAATTCAAGTGACTTTGAAAAATTGTATATCGGGAGATATTTTGCCAACTTTTCATCTTCCTTGTTTAAAGCCCTACCTCGAATCCCAACCAGTTTTCCATCGATATTTCTATATGTAAAAATGATTCTTTCTGATTCGATATCTATTCCAATTTCATGTTCCTTGAGGAGTTTGTATTTTAATCCTTCTTTGATTAGTGAAATATGTGGCAGCATAACAAAATCATTCATTGTACTTTCCGGAAGAATTTCATTTCCTTCCTTCTTTTTTGTGCTCATTAACTTTCGTAAATGAAAATTATAATCAGGGAGGTCGTTCTTTTTCTCATCTTCGCTCCAGGAATCTTTCATGCCTAATGTTTCAATTATGTATTTCTTTGCTTTATGTACATTCTTTTTAATCTTGTTGTAATCAGTTAAGCCAAAATGATAATAGCTAACCATGTCGTATATGTCATCGACTTCAACGTTTCTTGACCAAATTTTACCCGTTAAGTCTTTACTTAAAAATACTGAAGCACCAACCGGATTATCGCCATCTGGATTGCTAAAATCAATCCTTTCATTTTTAGGACTAAAACTATGACATTCCATCGATTCAAGTAATTCCACAACTTGTCCAGTATTGAATATTTCTTCTTTAATTCTCTCCAATTCTCTACTCATAAGTTGCTCCTAATAGTTCACATCTCTAGCTACATTGTTTGTCCATCCAATCTCTTTCCACTTATTCGAATTGAAATCAACTCTTAATACTAAAACATCTAAACCAGTTAAATTACTTGTATTTCTTCGGTTTTTAGAACAGAAGAATAAATAATAGTTACCTTCTTTATCTAAAGTTCGTCTTAATCTCCAGTAAGGCTTGTCACCTGATTTAAAGTTTGGATCTTGCTCCCAACCGTAACTTTTTAATTTTGCTAATTTACTTTTAGAAGTGTCTTTACTTACATATTCATAAACTTCTATCTCAAATTTTCCGCCATCCAATTCATCTGTACGCACTGGTCTCATATGTACAACGCCATCAGCAACGTTTTTTATTTTTTTTGAATCACCTAGACATCTTTCATCAAGGAATCTCATTCTAATTGCTTCGTCTGCAGCTTGAACAGTAGCAAATATTTTTATTCCTAAGCCAACATCATCTTTCTTTAATGTCTCTAGTCGTTCAAAATCTTCGGTGAATTTTTGCCAACGTGGCATATTTCCTCCACCCTCAGTTGGCTTTGCTGTATCTAAAATGAATGATGAGTACCCACGATGAGAATAATGTCTTAAAATTTGTTCAACGTTATCCATTGTATATGCATCCAGTGGAATCAATTTAACAAGAGCATTGTCACCTTCTAAGTTTTCTTCAATCCAATCAATTCCAATATGCAATCTTTTCTTTTCATCATCACTGAAATTACCCTTGTTAATTGCTTTTCGATCAAAGCCTTTAAGACCGTTGGTTTTTTCATACAATTCATTTGAACCCATAACAGTAACCAATGCCAATTTACGATATGATTCACATCCCATTTCATTTGCTATGATTACTAATTTTTCTTTATTAACGAGACATCCAAGAACAACTGAATAAACAGTATATGAAGATTTACCATTCCCAGAGAATCCAGAGAGTATGGTTAAAGTTGAATCTCCCCACCCTTGAAGTATTTCAGTCATCTTGTCCGACCCATAAAGTGGCATACCGAATGAGGATTCTTCGTCAATTCTTTCCACCATTTCACGCATTTCATTGACATCAAATAAATTGTATTCTTTAATGGGGGCATCATTAGTTAATGCAACTTCATTAACTTTGTCCTGCCAATAAATTTGAATTTGAAATCGATTTAGTTTGTGATAATTGTATTTATTTGTTTTTTGTAAAACCTTGTCACCAAATATGTCCCTGTAATCCCTAAGAAGCTTATATTTTTTAACATCCTCATAATATTTTTCAAAGTTATCTTTCTTGTCTTTCACATATTCAATGTTCTCATAAATAAATTCATACTCACCATATTTTTTATATGTTTCTTCAACGCCAAATTCTTTAACTAATTGAGAAACTGACAATTCATCGAATTCGCCTAACTCTTTTTGGTGGGCTTTCCTTCCAAGATTGAAAAAGAAAGCCCATATTTTGTTTCCAAAAGTTTTGCTGTTAATTTTGTCTTCAGAATGATGCAAATAAAATTCAGGATACTTCCAAAACAATGACACTAATAATGCTTCAGACGCGTATACCTCACTTTCTAGTACATCATCTGATTTAACTTTCTTTGTTTCAGCCAATCATTATCACTCTCCTCAATCTAAAAATGAAGAAATGTCACGTTTAGACTTTTTCATTTTATATTGCACTGGCTTTCTTTCAAGATGATTTTGCATATTCACAGTTTCACTTTCATTTAACTGAGCAACTTCTTCATGTTGTTGTTTCCTTGCTTCCTGTGCAGCAATCCTATAAATATTGCTTTCAACAATTGCTTTGGTATACTTCAACATTCCAAATGTATCAGCATTGATATTTTGAAGAGCCCAATTAATTTTGTCCTGACAGAATAAATATGTCTTTTCTATGATCTTGTAAGGATATCCTGCTTTACTTTTTCTGGTTCCCATTTTCCCAAACATTTCATTCCCATTTCTTATATCTTGTAAGAATGGGTAGAATCTGCCTGGTATTATGTCGATATTATGTAATTCTTTAATAGTTTCCACTAATGAATCCAGTTCATCTTTTTCTCGTTCTTTATCTTCTACGTCTTTCTTATAAAGATCATAGCACTTACATCTATGGTACCTATGATTTGCTTTGCCTCTCTTAACGATCACCATATTTTCATCAATGTCTTTCTCTCTGCACCATTGACAAATAAATTTTCTAGGAATGATATCACCATCCTTTAATAAACAAAGTGAAGAGAATTATGTATACGCCAACTCTTTCGTTGCTTTCAATTTTTTTAGTGCTTTTTTATTGTTTAATGAGACTGCTTGGAACGTAACACCTTGCTCTTTAGCAATTTCTTTGACAGTTTTGTCCTTGAAATAATAATTTTCAATAACATACCGCTCTTTCGCATTAAGACTCGCAACTGCAGAATTTAAATCAATTAATTCATCATTGTCTAGCGCATCTTCATTGAAGGACATTGATTTGGACGAATCTAAAAGATTGATAATTTCAGTTTCTTTCCCACTTTCATCAGGAATCATTGTATTTAATCTCACTTTGACATTATCTGCCTCTAACTTTTCATCCCATTTCATCTTAGTTTCAAATTTAAATTCGGAAGACTTGTTTAATAGATTCAATATGTATCCTTTGATTTGCTGGTAAGCATAAGAAGAAAACTTATTTCCTTTAGACTCATCAAATCCTAGACAAGCTTTCCACAAACCGATCATGCCTTCTTGAATTAAATCTTCTCTGGATAAACCGACTAAATTCATGCGACTTTCTTGATCATTATGTGCCACTACCGTATTACAAACTGAATAGACCAATTTCTGATTATCTAATAACATTTGCTCTGCTGTAGCAATATTCATATTCCATTCTCCCCACTATAGTTGATTTATTGGCTGTCTTTTTCTAAATGATTAATAGCGAACTCTAAATATTTAGCTGCTTTTTTGAGATCATCTAAAGGTGTTTTATGTTTAAATGGCGCTCTAGCTATATACTTTTGAACATTTCCGATGTTGTAAGCTAAAAAAGAATCTTCATAGTTGCTAACGATTTCCTTAATAACTTCGATAGTTTCAAATTTCCCACTGTTATAATGAGTTGGATGATTGATACTGTCAGTTAGGTTTTGAGAAGTCTCTTTAAATTCGTTTTGTAAAACACCGTCTCTTTGAACTACCCTCCACGCATCACTGTGAGGGCTTATATATGTATACTCTCCGTAGACCTCACTTGGAATATTTACCATAAAACCAATTAGGTCATTACTAGGGATTACTTCTCCAAATTTCTGATTTACATCTGGACATTCTCTACAAGTGTCTATGTAAATTACATCCCCAACATTTACTGGAACATTGTTTAGCAAGTCTTCCTTCAGTACACAATGTTTACCTCTAATGAAATATGGGTTATCTCCCATCAGATGAAAACACATATCATCGACACCTTCAACTGCTTCTATTGACCCAATTTCAAATACATTTCCGACTTCATTTGAGTACCAACCATGTCCATGAGTTACTTTAACTTTCATTATTTTCCCCTTTCATTTAATCTCCACTTCCATTTCCTTTCTTCCAAAGCTTTGAGCCTGTCCTAAGTCACTCATGTAGATGTCTAAGCGTCCAGAAGAAATATCTGCTCCCCGATCTTCACATATGTACGTTGCCCCCATTGAAGGGATATGTATTTGGGTGCCAAAACTTAATTCTTGTGGGCAAGCAATCGTATGTCCTTCTTGAACTGTGTTTCCACTTGCAGTGACTCCATAACCTACATCACCAGGATTTTTGTCAGTACTCTCAGCTCCAGCAGTATATGCTGTTACTACATATGTTTCTGTATTTGATGTTTCTGCTTCCACTGGTTCTTCGTCTTCCGCAATTTCTTCTACAGGTTCAGACTCCTCAATAAAACCTTCATTTTGTTCGGAAGCATTTTCTTCTTTGGCTGCCTCTTCTGCTGCAAATTGAGCCAATCTTTCTTGCTCTGCAACTTCTTTATCTCTTTGAGCCTGCTGTTCTGCTTCCTGTTGCCTTTTTTCTTCTTCGATCTGAGCTAATTTTGCAGCTTCTTCCTCAGCTTTTTTCTGTTCTTCTTTTTCCTTTTCAACTTGTTCTAATATTTCTTCTTGAAGTGATTCATATTTCATTTTGACAATTTTTTCATCCATGTCTTGCCTAAATTGAAGATAAGACTCGTATGAATTTTCTTCATCAAACTCATCTTCTTCTGTATTTTCTAATATTGAATGTAGCCTATAGGATGAGGAAAGCTTGTCCTTATCCTCATCGCTTGTTGCTACAACAATAATCAGTGTTGTTGCCACTATAATAATCAACATGAGAACAACACTTCTTATTGGATTTAATTCCATGAAAACATCCTTTATTTACAGACTTTTAACCAAATCTAAAGCTGTTTGAAGTTTTTTAACATCGTTTATTTTATTAACTTCATGTGTTCCAAATTTTTCGGTAAGAACTTCTTTGGCTTTTACTTTTCCATCATTGTTCAATGTTTTAACAATAGATAAAACTTCAGCACGCAAGGATTCTCCATCGTCCAATACTTTAGTCTCTTCGTCTGAAACCTGACGGACAGTTTTAATTTCATCTTTAGATCGTTGCTTTCCTTGTTGCTTTTTCTCAACAGCTTCTTGCCACAAGGAATAGTTTGGTTTGTCGATAATATCTCCAACTGCAAACGTACCTGTACGATCTTTTAGGATTTCACCTTTGGGCGTTAGAACTTTCTTCCCATCAACCTCGCTTTCTTCTTGGAATGTCCGAACGCAAACATCAAAATCATATTCGATATCCTTCTGACTATTGGGAATAACACCGACTTTCCGAATCTCGCCATTAACATTTTCAGTTTTATCTTTTTGCTCAGCAATGAAAACAATATTCTTACCTAATTTTGCATATTTCACTAACCGACCATAAAACTCTTCGTAATAAGTTTTCATCTTCCCATACTCTCGGAATGATAGATTCTCAGATTCTGATTCTCTCCCATTTCTCAATGCTCTACGTTCAGCAACCTTATTCATAGCAATAGACATGGTTTCATGAAAACGAGTTAGAGAGTCAATTGTGAATGTTTGAATGGAATCAAAAAGATCATCATCCATTTCTAATTCATCTAAATCCTCTTCCAATTCCTTGTAGGATAAAGATCCAGTTGTTAATTTGACATTATCCATACTATAGAAATTAGAACCTGAATCTGAATCAATTAATGCAATGCCGGGGAACGATAGACCGATGGGAGTTTTCCCACTTCCTGCCGTTCCGTAGAATAAAAACTTAGTACCTTCTTTTCTCTCTTCTGGTTTTACAAATCCCATTTAATTATCGTTCTCCTTTATGTAATATCAGTTAATTTTTTGTAGATATTTATATTTCAATCAATGTTAATTTAATGTGTAAAACTATCTCAATCTAAGCCTGCAAATGGATCATCGTCTGTTTCACCATCTGAGGACTCGCTAGGGTCTGACCCCCAAATGTCACCTTCTTCTCCGTCGCCTTCATCAGCAAACGGATTACCATCATTGTCTTGCTCTTTTTTAACAAAATCCTCTGCTTTGTACTTTTCTTCATCCTCTTTTGCCGGCTTTTCAACTTTTGTTATTTCTAATGACTTGTCAACCTTATCTGAACCTTTAGGTTCTGGATCTTCACCCCACTCATCGCCACCTGATTCAACCTCTACCTCAGTTACAGTGTGATGAACAAAGCCTTTAACTTTTACTACAGTTCCATATTTAAGGTTCTTCTTGACGTTCATTGCAAATTTTTGATTTTTATTGATGTCAATATAATATCTTGTAGGAACCCAATCGCCATGTTTGTTAGTAACCACATTCCCATGAATATAAAGTTTTCCTTCTTTTTTGACGTATTCAGTTCCAGTAAAAATCATTGTCTGACCAAAGGTGGACTGAGGCGTAAAATCATCATCGCCAGGTTTACTAGATGAGCCAAAAATATTACGAATTTCAAATCGTTCCTTGTATTGCGTCTCTCCATCTTTCTCAAATGAAGAACGACTAATTCCGCCTGTAACAAAAACAGCATCGCCATTTTTAACATTTTCATTGATATACTCAATTGCATCATATGTAATTAGCTTTTTAACAATATTACTACCTTTTTCATCTTGTTCTAGACCGACGTTCACCGGCATAAAAATTTCGTATCCATCAGGAAGTTTACCATTATGTTTTCCGTATTCAACCTTCTTGTCACGCTTACCCGATTCAGTATGGCGCAACGTCACATCTTTAAATTTCGTTTGAAACATTTCTACTCCAACAATATTTCCTTCTTCTGTTTTGATACCGAATCTGATACGCCGGTATAAATTACCATTGCTTGATTCAGCTTCGGCATAGGAATCATTTCTTTTCCAAACTACCTCTCCTCTTAGTGCGAAATTTCCGTATGTTGGTTTTAATTCTGCCAAATCTGCATTCTCCTTTTTATTTAGTTTCTATTAATCTATGTGCAAATATTAATAGCGTTAACCTGTTACTATTATATAATAATGAATAAATATTAATTATTCAAGTGAAAATATTATTTATTCATAGCTTTTTTGAATAAAGTCTATTTCTTCGTTTTCCCATTGGTTCTCTTTTCTTCTAAGACGGTACATGTTGTCTAGCTGATCAGTTGCTCTACTCAACTCCGAAGTAGCTGTAAATAACTTATTAATGTTCGAACTGTTGCTATCTACTCCATCCTCTGTAGAATACACTCTTATATTTAATCGGACTATTTCATCTTCTAATAACTCTACTCTTTCAAGCAATTCATGAATACCAAACAACTTTTGAATTTTAAACTTAATCCAATTAATAATATAAGTCATCTTTTCATCTCCTTTCTTTGTCAGAATAAAACCCAAGATTTATTCAATAAAAATCTTATTTTAATTAATAGTCTTCTTCTACGGCATTGCCAATTGCATCCAAAAGGTCTTTGATGGAATCACTAATTTCTAACCTTGTATTAATCGCCATAAATCTTTCAACTTCAATAAGCAAATCAGATGCTTCTATTGGACTTCAACTCCCTTCTTCTCAAGGAACCTTATTGCTGACTCAGTTAATTTATAATAAAAAACATTGTCATCCTCCCTTGAATTCATTTTTAATAAATCAGCTTTGACCAGTTGTTCTAACCAGTTTTCTATTTTTGTTGCCGATATTTCTCCACCAACATTGGCTATTGCACGTATTATTGCTTCGCTACCTTTCATAGCTGCAAGAACATTTTAGTGAAGAAGATTAGCCTATCTACATCTGCTTTGGTTGTATTTTCATTAATTAAAAATGAATTAATCTCTACACACTTTGCATATACCCCATCACCATAATACTCATCAAGCGCAGTTACTTTTAATTGAAGATTTTTGCTAATAGGAACCAAATAAATATTAGTACCACTACTTAATGGAAAACTTAAAAAACGTTTGTCTATATTATTTTCTTCTATATACCGATTAATAGAGTCTAAGATTTCTTCTCCGTCATCTTCGATAAAGATTTCTTGATGATTTGGTAGCGACTCTCTGAAATAATCACCTAATACTTTGCTCATTTCATTTTCTTTAAGTGTTAACCCACTAACCATTCTTACCACTAAACCTTCTAGCTCAGCTTCTC
>RWZE01000122.1_pt1 | contig 15037 bp, 23 predicted proteins | sample 2187721 | NCBI WGS metagenome assembly RWZE01 (sample SAMN10531867, study PRJNA481165) | viral metagenome | isolation source: viral particles purified by filtration and ultracentrifugation from about... | host: Nasonia giraulti 16.2 | place: USA:Tennessee | collected 2011-04-01
AGCCGCAGCCGCTACTATCTGGTAATTAATGTTCATGTTTTTTTGCTCCCTTCACTTTTCGCGCGGCGGCGCTTCTCTTTGGTCGCTTCTGCTTTGCTGGCTTCGATGTACTGCTTCATTCTGTCGGCGAACACCCGCCCAATGTCCTTGACCATCGCCCCTTCTTCCTCTGTTGTTTCTGGCGTTGCTTCTATGTAGAGGGGAACGGGCGGCAAGTGTTCGCCCGTTGCTGGGTCGCGCAGGGCAGTAAACCCCACCTGAATAAATTTTTGTTTCGCCTGTTTCGCCTTGGCTGCCATCGTCTTTCCCCCTCATTAAGCCGTTTCCTTGCCGTTCATCTTCTTGGCGAACTTGATGCCTTGGATAAACGAGTGCATTTCCCGCTTCTCTTCATCGTTCAATTCTTTCAGGAACTTCACCATTTCTTCTACTTCTGGTTGATTTTCTTTGTTCAACATGGTTTCCATACCGTTCACCCCTTTCAATGTTCTATTAAATATTGATGCTGCGCCTTGCTTCTCGCTCCAGCGCTGCTGTGGCTTCCTTCAAATATTGGCAGCCTTCCACAATGGTTCATAGTTCTCTTTGCGGGTTCGGTTAGCTCATTTATATAAGCATCCAGCTTTTCGTAACGTTCCCGCTGCTCCTGCTCGGTCGGCAACCCCGCTTCAACGTACCCGCGCATTGAAAGCAGAATTACAAAGTCTATCAGGTTGAGAACTCCGCTGTTCAGCGCTTCTTCCGGGTTTTCCATCATTTCATCAATGATGGGCATTGCCATGTCTGCAAACTCGTGGCTTTGGGTCAAACGAACACCTTCCTTCGTTTTCCATTTCCCCCGTTCCTGATAGAATGGAATTGTCCAGATTCGCATTTCACAAGGAAAGGGGGTTGTCCATGAACCCTAACGTTGTAACAACAGTCAAAATTCCGAACACTGAATTTGTTTTGCATATCTACGCATTTCGGAAAATTCGTCCTGATGAAATCAGAATGGCTGCGTCCATGTGGTTGAAACAGAATAAACGCCGTACCTTCCCAAAAAATGGAAGCGGAAAGGTTATAACCATTCTTGGATTTGACGATCAAGCATAGCGATTAAAATTTTTGCCGTCTTCTTGGTGAGCTTGATAGATGCTTGCCCTTCATCCATTGGACAAAGAATCATTGTTTGCGTCTGGTCATCCGGGATAATGGCAAACAGCATTCCGGGTTCCTCCGGGTTGACCGCCTTTGTTGCATCAAGGGCGGTTTCTTTTCGGTCGCCCAAGTTTGTTCACCCTCTTCCGTCATTTTGTACCGCACTTGCAATATTATAATATTTCATTTGCGGTTTTATGTCAATGCTTTTATCTCGCAAATATTGCAATTGCGGTTTTTGGGTGTTAAGATGTTGTTTGAGAGGGGGTGCAAATATGGAAATTGGTGAGAGGGTTCGCCAAGTGCGGAGCCACTTTAACATGACTCAAAAAGCTTTCGGTTCAAAAATCACTGTTGCCCAGACATACTTATCTCAAATAGAGAAGGGCGACAGGGATGTCACGGAAAAAATACTCAAAATAATTTGCCATGAGTTCAATGTTTCGGAAGAATGGCTTCGGACCGGTCGGGGTGAAATGTTTGTTCAAACCGAATCGTTTTCACTGGATGACTACGCAAAAAAATCTAACCTGTCCGCCTTGGAATACGATATTATCCGGGGATACATGGAATTGGGCGAAGGAACGCGCCAGTCTCTTCTATCTCACTTTGCAAGCATTTTTAATAGACATGCAGAGACGGCAGCAGCGCGGGAAACGGACATTGAAGAAGAAGTTGCAAGTTATAGGCGCGAACTGGAAGAAGAAAAAAGAACGACAATGTTGTCAGTTTCACGCTACGAAAGCGGCAGCGCCTAAAGCGTTAGGACGGGACGATTGCAGCAAATACCGCAGCCGATGCGGGTTAAGTTTTGCGAGGTTTGCTATGAGGAAATCATTACTTTTGCTTATATGCGTTTTATTTTTTCTATCAGCATGCTCCGCTGGCAGCGGCTACAGCCAAGACGATCTTTCCTTGTACAACACAAAAACAAAGGAAGAAATTAGGCTTGGAATGACGCTGGAAGAGATTAAGTCTGTGCTGGGGGATTCTTTCAGTGAGACGGAATACTTCCCTTATTACGAAGCCCCCGGCGTTTCAATCGGGTTTCGAGATGGTGCGGCTGTGTTGTTTGCAATAAGAAAAACGGACGAGGATGATACCGGAAGTAGCGATACTGAAAACTATCGAACCGCCCGTGGAATTACCATAAATTCTTCATATGAAGAATTTCAAAAGAAATACCCTACCAGCATCCGGCAGGGCAACAACTTGCAGTTTTATTTATTACATGAGGAAGAGGGCTACACCGACATTACCGCTAGCTTTGTAGAAGATAAAAAGCCCTATCAAGATGATTTTTCTTCTGTGTATTATATAAATTTTGGAAACCCCGATGCAAGCCCAGATGCTGCGCCTTCATCCATCTATGTCGGCGATTTTAGAGCTATCTTCATGGCTGATGTTGACAAGAAATAAAAAAATCCGCCCGGCGCTGCGAACGCCGAACGGTATGCAGATTTTCCGTCAATCACACAATTATTCTGCCCTCTTATTATATCATGCGGGGCATATGAAAAGGGGAATTTTCCATGAAAAATACGAGTGCTAGAGTTTATACGCGCGCCGCGCAACAATCCGAACAAAATCTGAAAGAGCAATTGGAATCTTGCCGCGAATTTTGCAGCAGCAACGGTTTAGAAATAGTTGGTGAATACTCCGATGTTGGAAGCGGGACAACCGACCAGCACGCCGATCTTCAGCGCATGCTTTCAGATTTCAAAGAAAATGAAGTTGGTTGTGTTGTTGTTCACAGCTTTGACCGACTTTCCCGCGATGCTCACGATTTCGCGCAAATTAAAGATAAGATCAAGCAACAAGGCGTTGGTTTGATTTCTGTCACGGAAGGGAATGCGAATAGCTCCATTAATAGCCTTATAGAATCCCTTTCGCGTATCGAAGGGGCGGAAGAACATTGAACAAACCAGCCGTCATATATGCCCGCTACAGCCCCGGACCGAACCAGACGGAACAAAGTATTGAAGGGCAGCTTCGCGTTTGCTACGAATATGCAGAGCGCGAAGGTTTCAGCGTAGTAAATGAATACATAGACCGTGCAATAACCGGGCGAAACGATGACCGCCCGGATTTTCAGCGTATGCTTACGGATGCCAAGAAAAAAGAATTCCAATATGTCATTGTCTATAAGCTCGACCGTTTCGCGCGCAATCGCTATGATAGCGCGATTAACAAGCACAGCTTGAAGCAGAACGGTGTAAGGGTTGTGTCCGCAATGGAGAACATCGGCGACAACCCCGAAAGCATCATACTGGAAGCTATGCTGGAAGCCATTGCCGAATATTATTCTGTTGATCTCTCGCAAAAGATTAAACGCGGTCGCCGTGATGCCGCTGCAAAGGGCAATTACATCGGCGGCGGTCTGCCCTGGGGGTACAAGTCCGTTGAAGGCAAAGTAATGTTCCATGAACAAAGATACCCCTATTGGAAAAGGGCGCTGGAGCAATACGCTGCTGGCGTACAAAAGAAGGATGTTATCGGCACTATCAATGACGCTGGGTTTCGCAATCGCAATGGCAAACCCTTCGGACTTAGCGCTTTTCAGAAGGGGTTCATCAGCCCTATTAATGTCGGAATTTTGAAACAGGACGAATCTATTCATGAATGCCCTGCTTACATCGACCAAGAAACCTATTTGAAGATTCTCGAACGAAACAAGCTAAATAAGCGGATCGGCGGCAGGAACAAGGCGAAGGTTGAATATATCTTGTCAGGTAAGCTGTTCTGTGGCTATTGCGGTTCTGCCATGCTTGGCGTTCCGGGCAAGGGTCGGCATGGGGGAATGTTTTATTATTATAACTGCGGCGGTAAGAACGGTTGCAAGAAAAAGCACGAAAAGAAGGATTTTGTCGAATGGTACGTGGTTGAACAAACCATTGAATATGTACTTACCCCGGCGCGTATGAAGAGTATCGCGGCGGCGGTCGTGGCGGAATATGACAAGGAATTCAGCAGCGGAGCAATCAACGATTTGGAACGGCGCATTGCAAAGCTTGATCGTGATATAGAAAAATATGTGGACATGCTGCTAGAGGTTCCGAAAGCAGCGCGGGAAAAGATCAACGAGAAAATTGAAATGTTCGACCAGCAGAAAACCGATTTGGAAATTGATTTGTCGAAGCTCCGCATCGCAAGCAGCATCCGCTATACGGAAGAAGAAGTGATGGCGTGGCTTAAACAGTTTTGCAAAGGGGATTTGTTTGACGAAGAATTCCGCCGCAAAATTGTTGATGTCTTTGTGAATTCCGTTTACCTGTACGATGACCGCACAGTTGTTTTCTATAATATTCGCGGCGGCAAACAAGTGTCGTACATGGAAATGATAGATGCCGTTGATTCACTGGAGACAGAAGAAACGAACCCCGAAAACGGGGTTCGTATAGTAAACGATTTGGTGGAGCAAAGCATTCAGCATACGAACCCCTATCCAAAGTTTATATTTGTAAATGGATTGTTTGGATGTGTCTTTAACCGATAAATAAAAAATTCGTCCGTTGATGCTTTCAGCGGGCGTATTTTTTATTTCAAGCGAAGCAACACACTTGCCAATTGCGCTCTTGTTATTGGTTCATCAGGTTTGAAACTTCCATCTGGAAATCCAGCAAGTAGCCCTTTTCCTGCACACTCGTTAACTGCTCCAACAGCCCAATGTGATTCAGGTACATCTGAAAATCTTCCGTTGCTTACTTTGGATTCTTCTTTCAAAGGAACAATCGCTTTAAATTCTTTGGCTATTTGCTCCGTGAACTTTAACCACGTTCCAGCACCCCTGAATGATGCAGGGCAGTTTTTTCCACTCCATCTATTATGCTGCACAACTTTGTCAATCGTCAGCCCTGTTTCAAGCATTAGCTTTGCAATTAACTTCACTGCGTTCGCTTCTGCCTTTGCCCGGTTCCCATCTATATTATCACATATTTCAATTCCAATTGATTTCCTATTTCCTGTTCCAGTTGCACCGTCTCCTGCATGCCAAGCACTTTCACTAATAGGCAAGTGTTGAAAAGCCCCGTTTTCATCGACAGTGAAATGCCAACTTGCTGGTCTGTTAGCAGCATCATCCCCCTTCAAATAGTTTGCATGCGCTTTTGCATTAGCTCCCTTGTTTGGGTTCCCTGCATCATGCACCGTGATGAAATCCGCCTTCATGCTATAACCGGGTCTATTTTTTCTTCCAACTGAAATAAAATCTTTTACAATGTTCATTCGAATACATCCTCCCCCGGATTACTGGCATCCACATGCGCTTCTGCCAAAATATACACTGCCACTGCCCCGACCGACGTAATAAGCCCCGTAATTTTCAACGCGACTTCCTCCCCAGCACCTACAAGTACGATAACACTAGTTGCAACGGCTGCAACCAATGCCCAAAATTTCCGGCTTGCTAATTTTCTTTTCCAATTAATTTCCATCTTTTATTCCCCCTGAATTCGATTTGATTAATCAATTTGCGTCATTCCTGCTGATCGTTCTATCCTGTCCAATCTTTTATGTGCCTGTTTCGTAGAAGACTCTACACTCGTCAGCTTAGTTAAGATGTCTAAGTACTGCGCTTCTTGCTTCTCCTGCCGCCGTTTTATATCGTCCACCCCGGATTTTATATATCCGATATCTGAAAGGACTGTGGCGCTCTCACGTTCTTCTTTACTTACATCCTGTCGCTTATTCCGCATGAATGTAGCAACTCCGAAAACAATAGCGCAAATAGTGCTAATCAATCCGATTGTAGCAATTATTTCGCTGGTTCCCCCCATGCCATGCACTCCTTCAAAAAAGTAATTGTATCCTTGTATAGTTCTTGACAAAAACACAGTGTGCTTTCTAACCTTTCTTCTGTAAAAAATAAGCCCCGCGCTATGCGGAGCCATACGGAACACTTGTTATTTCTTCGTATTCTTGAGCGTTGATTTTACCTCCAACTACGAATACGGCAACCTGATCGTTGTTGTACCGTCCTGCATCATAATGGCGTTTAACTGTGTTATACCAATTCATATTATAGTACCCCCTTGTCTACTAGCATTAAAAGTAGGTCTGCATTATCCGACTCTAGTTGATCGACTTTTGCTGACAGTGCAGCATTTTCAACTTGCAGGCTTGCGATGTCATCTTCCGCCGAATAGGGCGGTGTATAGTTTGGATTTTCTCCAAAACTTACACCGTCATAAATGTGTGAGTTTGGAGCGACATTGCTAGGAACACTCTCGATATCTTGAATGTCCACATTAAAACCGATAAAATATACACCACCGTTTTTTGTTACCTTTACACCGCTACCTGTGTTTTCGGCATTATCTGCAATATCTAGAATAACACCTGTGTTTAGTTCTGTGATTACCTTCATTTCTTTATTACCTCCATTAGTATATGTTTTGGGAAGTCATTACTCTATTGCCTGCGCCATTACTTGAAACTGCAACAAACAATCCATTACTGTAACAGACTGAGTACCAATTGTTATCAGTAGCACTCGTTCTTGATGTCCAAGTAATGCCATCAGGGGAGGTCATCACTCGGTTGCCTGTGCCATTATTTGATACTGCAACAAACAATCCATTACCATAACAGACTGAGTACCAATAGTTATCTGCCGCACTCGTTCTTGATGTCCAAGTAATGCCATCAGGGGAGGTCATTACTTGGTTACTTGTGCCAGTAGTTGAAACTGCAACAAATAATCCATTACCGTAACAGACTGATAGCCAACTGTTATCAGTAGCACTCTGTTGCAGTGTCCAAGTAATGCCATCAGGGGAGGTCATCACTCTATTGCCTGTGCCATTAGTTGCAACAGCAACAAATAATCCGTTACCATAACAGACTGATCGCCAATTGTTATCAGTAGCACTCTGTTGCAGTGTCCATGTTATACCGTCAGGGGAGGTCATCACTCTATTGCCTGTGCCATTAGTTGCAACAGCAACAAATAATCCATTACCATAACAGACTGAGTACCAACTGTTATTGGCTGCACTCGCGCGTGATGTCCAAGTGATACCATCAGGGGAGGTCATTACTCGGTTGCCTGTTCCAGTACTTGATACAGCAACAAACAATCCATTTCCATAACAGACTGAGTACCAATCGTTATCTGCCGCACTCGTTCTTGATGTCCAAGTAATGCCATCAGGGGATGTCATCACTCGGTTGCCTGTGCCACTAATTGCAACAGCAACAAATAATCCATTACCGTAACAGACTGAGTACCAATTGTTATTGGCTGCACTAGTTCTTGATGTCCACAACGCCCCTGCACGTACAAGAGGAATCTCTCGTATCCGATGGTCAATGTCCTGCCAAGTATCGCCCCTACTAGCCTTTGATACGCCCATTTCTTCGAGCGTTGTTACTATTTTGTCGCCAGTGTCACTAGCTTCGCCTAGATACTCGCCTAGCTCTCCTTCGATGCCGGATGTCATTACTCCGTTATGAGCAACTGCAACAAATAGCCCATTGCCATAAGTTACACCAAACCAATTGTTATCGGAGGCACTTGTTCGGGATGTCCATGTAATACCATCTGGCGAGGTCATGACTCGATTGACTATGCCATTCGATGAAACTGCAACAAATAAACCATTACCATAAGAGACTGAGCGCCAATTGTTATCAGCAGCGCTTGTACGCAATGTCCAATTGATTCCATCGGGTGAGGTCATTACTCGATTGCCTGTGCCACTATCTGCAACCGCCACAAACAATCCACTGCCGTAAGTAACTGCTGACCAACTAGAAAGAGCACTTGTACGCAAAGTCCAGTTTATTCCGTCTGGTGAGGTCATCACTCGACGTGAGCTAGTGCTCGCAACCGCAACAAATAATCCATTTCCATAACATACACTTTCCCAGCCGCTATCAGAGGCGCTTGCGCGTTGTGTCCAAGTAATGCCATCTGGCGAGGTCATAACTCTGTTGCCTGTACCAGTCGTTGCAACTGCAACAAATAAACCATTACCATAAGAGACTGAGCGCCAATCATTATCAGCTGCACTTGTACGGGATGTCCAAGTGATGCCATCTGGCGAGGTCATTACTAGATTACCAATTCCAAATGATGCGACTGCTACAAACAGTCCATTCCCATAACACACGGACATCCAATTGTTACTAGAAGCACTTGCTCGTGACGTCCAATTGATACCGTCTGGTGAGGTCATGACTCGATTGCCTGTAGTTTGAGGAACAGCTACAAACAACCCATTGCCATAACAGACTGATTTCCAGTAATTATCTGTCACACCTGTTCTTGAAGTCCACCCATCGGTGCCCGGTAAAAATGATTGCTTTATCGCTCTTATATTATCAGCCATCGTTTGATAAGGTGCGTCTGCTGGTGTTGTCACTCCTTTGTCAGTGATCGCACCAGCTACTATTGCTTTACCGTCACTGACAGATGTAAAAAGCTCGTCCATACCCTCTTGTAATTCCTCAATCTGCTGTTCTATTTCTGTAGTCTTATTTTTAACTTCTGTGGCTACAGTGTCTACCTGCTCAATACCATCCTCCATATTATTAAAATGCAACGCATTCATATGGGTACCTTGTTGTGCGATTTGACCTGTTATCGGAATTATGGTTGAAGTACCATCACTGTTATTGGTAATTTGGTATCGGTGCTGATGTTCTGTAATATGATCTTTCCAAAATGTTTTAGAATATGCCATATTTACACCTTCACTTCTTCAACATTGAATTCAAACCAGTATAGTATTCCAGTTTGAATTGTCTCAATGTCTATGTTTATTTCTTGTTTTGCCCATACATCCCCATTTGTGCTAACCAATTGCAACTCTACTATCTTTACCGTTGTAGTAGATTGGGTAATTATTGGAAACTGTACCCGGACAACTCCGTTTGATGTCATTTCTTTATTATTAATCTCAGCATCGTAGTAGACATTTTCAATCCGATAACGTGCGTGGTCTATTCTATTCAGTATAAAACTTCTGATTTCGTTCAAAGCCACAATTTCTAGCATTTCATCACCTTCCTTTTAAAGCTGTCCATAGTGATTTCCACATAGCTTCTGTCCTGTCATACCTGTGGTGAATTTATAGCTTTGTACCGACGTATTGATATTTATCCTTACTCGGCTTCTGAATACAAATCCATTTTCGCCTTCCTCCAGCTTGGAGCGCAAAGACTTGTATAGATTCACAGCCTTAATGATTTCACTGTAACTTGCTGTAACGTGTGAATTCGTTACATCCAACACGATTCTGAAATAGTAGGGCTGCCCGCCATATTGAAACCATTCTTCGACTTCGGTTTCTGGGTAAAGACTCCCCAAAGCAGTAACTACAGCATATTTGGTTCCTAATCGCATATGAACCTTCACGCTATCCCTTATGACAGCTCGTTTTGCTTCTACGGGGTGATTGTAGTCATACCAGTCAACATGCAAATCATAAGCAAGAGCATCCAGTACCTCTTCCGGTAATTCGCCTATTCTCGCAAAGATAATATTTTGATTGACAAGGTTTATATTACGCCGCAGCTCACCAGAAATGACCTTTGCAAGATTCATCATTCTTCCATCATGTTTCAGACTGGGCGGCAGCGTTCGCAGTAGATCGGCTGTTTGGATGTTGTTATTCATCTTCAATACCGCCATTCACAATTTCTTGTGTTCCTATCTGTGCCACTTCTCCAGATGAAACAGCTTGATGCTGTGGCTGCCGAACTTCCACCCGTTTTATTCCTGTTTTCATCAGTAGAGAAATCAAATAGGACGGATTAATGTCCCGTCCCATCCTGCTTGTCTGCCATTTTTTGTATTCTTCTACCGCTTGTCCCACCTCGGTTTGAATCACTATTGCAGAGGCTTCCGAAGTTGAAGGAATATAGTATGTCAGATCAATATTGAATGTCACCGTTTCAGGAGCCATCACATTTACCAAGTCCGTCAATGGTCTGGTTTTCTGATCGTTTAGCGCAGCTTCCACTTGCGCCAATATTTCCACGCCCGGCAATTCCCCATCTTGTAGCAAAATCCGAACGTCCACAATTCCCGCTTCATCCGATACAGCCTTTGCATCCGCTATCAATTGGCTAACCGATTTTGCAATGTATTCATAGGCTCCAGCCGGTCCCGCTGTTGAATAGCTTTCCATGCTTTCCCGCATCCGCATGTAAAATGCTGCATCGGTTTCTTGCTCCGCCCCGCCTTCGCTTGTCGTAGTGTTGGAAACACTTTTCATGAAGGGGAACCAATCTATCGGGGTTGCGATCTGCCCGGGCAAGAACCCGTTTCCGGCGCTCCCTTCCGTCAAGCAAGCCGCAGTAACATCGGCATAAGTATTTCTCGCTTCGATTCTTCCAGTTTCGGACGTTGCAAATATTACTCCGCCATCCGCCGTTGTTATTCTGGTTCCAGATGGTATGATAGTTACGCCAGCTTGCGGCTCGGAAATCACAAACCTTAACGTTGTTCTCGCTTCTTGTGCTGACAACCGCTGTGCGTCCTTGAATATCTCGGCTATGGAATCGAGATATTCCCCCTCTGCATAACGCGGTACGTTCTGCTTGGCGCTCTCGTTAATCAGCACCATGACTTGTGCAATTATGTCCGCAACCCATAGAATAAATAATCTGGATGGGTCTGCCGGGTAAAGTGTTCTTCCCGTCATCAACTCATATGCTTGCACTAAATTTTCTGTTATCTTTTCTGTGTCAGTATCAACGAAATTTATATCCGGGAAATTTCTGTTATCCGCCATCTATGTTCACCTCAACAACTGGTATTAACGTTCCTTCCCCGCTCCCCTGTCGGAATCTCACTTCTTCCACGGTCGCCCTTGGTTCGTAATTTTCGATTGCGTCAATGATTTCCGAAATAATTAACGCTTGCGCCGTTGGCATCGGCTTGTCAACAAACTGATTTGACAGCCCCAAATCTCTAGCCAGCGGGATGGAAAATTTCGGTGTTGCAAGAATCATAGCCACATTCTGTAGAACTTCCTCAATGACGTTTTGGGGGTGTATGTTGATTTCTACACACTCCCCTGTTACTTCATATGGCATTTCTTTCCCTCCTTTCTATCGCGCGGCGTAGGCTGCTAACGTTACGCTTACACTGGCTATCAGCAGATTTCCCTTTGCGTCAAACCTATCCAAGTCCTTTGAAGTCTTGGTGATGACCCATCTATTCTTCCCGTAAGCCTTCGGACCGATCACTAGTCGCATGATCTTCCCGCTTCTCTCGGCTTCCAGCAGTTTCACAATCTCCTTCATGGGGTTTATGCCCAAGAAAACTGAAAAATACATGGAAAACGTGATTGTGTCGTTGTCTGTACCAACAAATTCAATCAACGTTTCTTGTAAATGCCGGTCATGCTCGGCATATCGCGCGGAACTTTCCCATTTCAAATCATTGAATGTACTGGTCTTGTTCTGCGATACCGAAAAAACGATGTTGCCCAATGTCCCGATTGTCGCCATTCAGATTCCCCCTAAAACAAATCCGTCACTCTCCCCGTTCGGCAAGTACAGACAAAGAACGCTTTGCCCTACGCTCGGCATCCACGGCTTTACAATGATTTCATGTGTATGCCCTTCTGCCGTTTGCACCGTGATACCTGGCTTGTTTTCCACAACTTTCAGCGGACCGGAAACAAGGTTCGCTTTGTCTTGGAAAGTTACCCGCGCGGTCTGCTCTTCGTTGTTGATCGAACTTACCGTTCCAATTCTTACAATGTTCATTAGCGCGCTCATTAGTACCCCTCCAGAACTCTTCTAACTGAAATAGATGTTTTATACCCTGCGGAAACGGTGTGCGTGGCTCTTTCGATGATGTATTTCCCATCAAAAAAGCCGAACCCGGAAAGTTCGACCGTTACCCCTGCCACAAGCATTAAATCACCAGCCATAGAGAAATCAGCCCTGAATTCGTCTTTGTTTTTGTCCCTCAATCTCTTCATCGCTAATTGCTTCGCTTCTTCGCGCGATGACACTTTTTCGTTTACCTCCAGCACTTGCCCGCTGCTGCTGGCGTTCGGCGGTGTGAAGGTGTATTCAATCAGTTTCTTTGTCTTCGGGTCCGTGTAGCTCACCCGGCAACTGCTATATGCTGTATCGTTCATGCCTGTTTGCAGGCTGTAATTCGATATATCATTACTTCCCTTTTTTATGGTTTTAACGGGCTTCTTCTTCTCATACTCCGCCGTATCGAACAGTACAATGGTTTTGTCCGTCACCTTCAACGCTATTCCGGCATCTTTGCATAGCCGCTGCAAAAATACAATGTCCGATTCCTGAACCTGTTCTTTGCGTGTGTACATGGGGTCATAGCCAGATTCAAACATGGCTTGCAGCCCGTTCCTCTTGGCTATCTCCCTCGCAATGCCTGAAATATTGATCTTCTCCCATGCCTTTGTTTTCTTTTGTGTCCGGGTTGTTGATGTGTAGGGAACCGAAGTGGCTTTCAGAACCACTTTTTGCGGCGGTCCCGAAACATCCACGCTGTCGATTTCAAACGCGCCGCAATTCAGTTCCGCCGCTTCCCCTTGGCTTGACCAGTTCTTTTTGACAATTACGGCTTTTATGGTCGCTCCCTTGGCTCCGCCGCTCCCCGTCTCTTTACTTTCAAACTTGGCAATCGGCTGCACTTGGTTTTCTGCAAACCATCCCTTTTTGTCAACGTGAATAGGGTAAGGAACGCCCGCTTTCAAATTCAGGTGTGTTATGCTGCCGGTGTAGCTTGTCAGCATAGCGCCGGGCTTGCCGTTTCCGTAACTGGAATATTGCGGCTTTCCGGTCACTTTTACGGAATCCCCGATATTCCATTTTCCTGTTTTCGTTGATGGTTGCGCCGGTGTGTTTAGCCAAGAACCAAGCCAGATGTTTTCCCGATCATCAAGCGTTATCTGCAAATCATCTGCCTTGTCTTCTTCGTTGTCCGTGTACGTCATTGATGATAGGTATTTGCTTACCGCTCCGCTGATGTCCACCCCTTCGATGGACACTTTAAGTTCCGTCCGCCGCGCCATGTGCTTTACGTCCAAGATACCGCCCCCCGCTTCCACGGCGGCAATTCGACCGGAACGGCTGATTGGATGTCGGGAACCGTTAATTCTATCCCTGCCGGGAAAATGAAAATATTGCGGTGTTGTTTGTTCGCTTCAATCAGCTTGCTTGTATGGGATTCGCTGCCCATCACTTTATAGGCGATAGCGTCCCACCTATCCCCTGAAACCGTTCTGTATGTGCTATCAGTCATATCGTTGCCGCCTTTCATCATCTTGTTTTCTTCGATACCATTCCTCCATCATGTTCAGTAATTCGTCATTGTGCTTTTGCAACTGCTTTGCTAATTCGTCCGGCTCTCCGCTTCCTACATGGATAACCGGGTTGCTGTGCAGCACAATTGATTGTTCAACGTTCCGGCTTGCTGGCATTCTCAATTCTGACGCTGGAGCGCTTGCCGCTGCGAACGCGGGCGCTCTTTCGGGCTTGCTAGCATTGTACATGCCTAATATTTCGCCCGTCTGCGCCCATAATCGTTTTGCGTTGTCGCTTCCGTCAAGTGGAATCGCGGCTTCTGGTCCTTCTTCGGCAAAATGGACGATGGTCGGCTTTTGGACGATGCCGCCCGTTGCTAACCCCAATAGATTCTTAAACCATCCGCCTTCCTTCGGTTCCTTCTTCCCTTCTTCAACGCCCCTGTTCACTTGTTCTGTAATTAACTGAACCTTCTTTGAAGGCGGGATTTCATTCAACTTCTGAATGAATCCATCTACATTCTTCAAGGCTTCTTCTACATCAATCGTCTTTACTTCCGGCACAGCTTCGATTGCAGTCCCTAAATCACGAATTTGAACCGCAGCCGTTTCCACTTTCGGTTCCAACTCGGCTATTTTCTGCTGAAGCTTTTGCGCCTTTTCGCTTCCTCCTTCCCCTTTCTCCATCAATCCATCCAGTTCAGCCTTCATATTCGCCAAATTCGTTACTGCTGTTTGAAAGCTGCTTCCCAGATCAATTTCAGCCAATTTTACGCTGGTGTCGTAATACTCTTGCATGGATTGCTTCACGGTGTCTAATTCTTGTTGTGATGTTTTTATTTTTTCAACTGTCTTGTCGGTATCTTTTTCAAATTGAGAAAATGCGTTGTGGATGGCGGTTATTCCCAAGTTGTCAAAAGTCATTCCCCAATCCAACCCCGCAGCTTCTCCTATTTTTTTCGCTTTTGAAACCAATTCATCCAGCTTGGCAGACGCTTCTTCCGGGGTTTTGCTCATATTATCGAAAAGCTGCCACTCTTGCAGTAATTCGCTGAAACCGTCTCGCGCCTTTTTGCTTACCTGATATTGTTCATCCAGCGCTTTTGTTTTCTTCTCCAGACTTACAATTTCTTTGGCGGCATCCGGCAGCTTCTTTTCAGCTTCGTACTGTGCCTGTTCATATTGCTTTCTTGCAAGCTCCATTTCCCGTTCCGTTTTCCGTTCCAGCAAATCAAGGTTTTCAGCGATTCTTCCGTTTTCCTGATCGTACTTGTTCAGAACGTCCGGGTTTTGCTCAATCAGCATGTTTTCAATCTCATACATGCGTTCTTTGGCGGCAGCCACTTCTTCGGCTGGGGTCTTCACATCCTCGACCGCCGTTTTCAGGTTCCTGTATTCATCAATCAACCCGCGCGTATTCTGCGCCTTGTCGCTGACTTCCTGAAATCGGTCGGCTGCTGCGGTCAGATCGTCCGAAAAGTGCAGCGTGTCTTGTCTCGCCTGATACTGCGCCCGCCTGTATGCGATGAATCCAGCAGCGGCAAGCCCCACGGCAGCCGTCACCCATCCAACCGGTCCCGTTAAAAGCGCGAACGCTCCGCGAAGCATGCCGATTGATGTTGTTGCCCGCGCCGCTCCCGTTGCTGTAGCTGCTGCGG
>RWZE01000127.1_pt1 | contig 14011 bp, 21 predicted proteins | sample 2187721 | NCBI WGS metagenome assembly RWZE01 (sample SAMN10531867, study PRJNA481165) | viral metagenome | isolation source: viral particles purified by filtration and ultracentrifugation from about... | host: Nasonia giraulti 16.2 | place: USA:Tennessee | collected 2011-04-01
TGATGTGCTCATTTGTGTTTCTCTTAGTTAATAGAAAGCCACCAGCAGGTAGCCGGATTTAGACAATAAAAAAGGCCACGCTGTACGCAGCCCTTAGGATAATTTTTGGAATATTTTGTTGTTCGAAATGGTGTTGGCTGATTTAGTGCAGCCAGACTATTCCGTGCTACCAGAACTTTTATAGCAAGTTATAAGGTCATCTTCTTAGCAAAGCCGCCAGCACGAATCCGAGACTAAAACAAGCTATGCTAAGTGCCACAATAGGCATAATTAAATCAGTCATGAGGATCCTTAAATATGGATTTAGGATTTCCACAATGAAAAGAACACTGACGAGCGTCGTCACCTATTTTATTGGCTTTTCGCGGGTTGCTAGTCAGAAAATAAAATAGGCCGTCTGCCTAATGCTCTTTTTGTTGTGTGAATATGATTAATCGAATAACAATCATTAGATATAGACTATTTTATTTTTTAAATTAATGGGTTATATTCAAATTTCCAAAGTAAGTCCAGAGTAGTTATTGGAGTTTTATTGCTGATAGTGTTTTGCTGCCATCCCTAGGTGGTAGCATTTTTTTACCTATAAAAAAACCTCTAATAACGAGGCTAGATTAAGTGTTACAAAAAGTTACATCAGCTAACTCAATGTAACTTAAATAATCAAGGTTGTAGCACTTTATAATAATTTAATTTCTAATGAATTATTTAAGATAAAAACTCATAAACATTTTGTGTTGCTTTCACGCCAATCTCTTTAGGTTGGCTTTTTTTCATCAAAAACAGGACATTCAATAACGCACTGCCAATACAGTATAAATGATTGTAATTACCAATATCAAGAGTAAAAAACCCGCCATTGCTGACGGGTCTACACCGCAATCCAAGTTTACCTAGTATGGGACGCCACAAGTGAGTGAAATGCGGTGTATCTCCTATATAGGGATGGTACTTGCTTTTTCAAGTCTCTGCTTGTTCAGTTATTGTACATAACTACACATGTAACTCTGACCAAACGTAACAGCAAGTCTTATGTTTATTTTTGGCATAAAAAAAACCTCGGCTAGCGAGGTTATATATAACTTGGGCAACATATCAAATTAGCCTTAAATATGGCTCATTTTGTTGACTTTTGCAAGTTATAGTACTTATTTTTATTAATTTGCTCTGTTCGCAATCTCCCCATAGAAAGTAATGCGACCTTATCTAAGTCATAACATATTTGAAGCATGCTATCCCAATATTCTTGATAATTTTTACTCCAATTATCACGTTCAACACCCACCAGCCGCGCTAGGTCAGTTTGTAAATAATCACGACCAGTGCAAACCTGAACAGATAACCAAACCAATGACCTTAATCTCTCTTTGACCTTTTTGGTTACCTTCTTGCCTTTAAGCTGTTTTTCAAATTCAGACCATATATGGACACTAATATTAACTTGATGCTCAAATTTCAAGCTATAACCATAGCAATACATTATCCATGAGTGCTGTTCTTCACTTAGCGCATTGATAGCCCTACGCCATGAACACAGTAAAAAATCTTCATGGTCTATCATTGGCTTTGGAGTTCGGCGACAGCGAGTTTCTAATGCATAAACTGGATCCGTATCACGGCAAACAAGGCGACCATTTAACTCTAAATCCCGTTTTTTAATTCTTGGCGTTGTCTTTGCATCTGTTAATCCGAAGTCTTCAAATGCTGCAAGTTGACCTTTCGTGGCCACTCTAAAATTTGATGTTGCTTCCCATGCCCTATCACTTAAATACTCCAAATCATGCGCATAAATTGGCATATAAAATTCTCCCTCGCGTTCCGCACAACGCATTAACCAAATACGCCAAGACCGAAAAGACGATCAAAGCACTGACGATGAAAATCTAATTGATAGCCGTATTTTTGTTCCCACTTATGCGGATCTCTATGTAGTTCGTCGTGATGACCGCGACATAGGGGTATCACATACCAATCGTGGGCCTTAGTACCCATTCCGCTCAGGCCATATCCGACAATATGATGTGCATCATCGGCAGGGTTACCACACACGCAGCAAGGCAGCTTTTTAATAATTTGAAGCAGTTTTTTATTTTCCCATCGATACCGCTTAGGATTTTTTAAATACAGCGCTGGTGGATCGGGGTCTACTTTAAGCGCCAGTTTAGCTTTTTCCATCGCCACGCTTTGAGGTGTGAATGTTGGGCCATCGTGAAGAGGTGGAGCACTAACGCCCAGCAACCGCTTTAATATTTCATCAGGTAATAAATGCGAAATTTGATGCTGAACAGTCCATGTGAACAGGTCACCGAGTGATAGCTGGGTATCTTTCGAATAACACAGACCCTCACTGACTGCCCACAGCATATTTTGATAGTAGTTATCCTTCGCTATTGATGACGCATTATAAAGCGCAGGATTTTCACGTAATTGATTGTCATGTGACCAACAAGTGCGAACATAATGATTACCAATCTTCGTTATTGTTAGTTCATGGTGATGATAACCATCATTCTCGTCATGAATTTGACAGTAATTAACGCTCTGCTTAAGACGACCTTTTAATGCCTCAACTCCACCAGCTTTAGCAAATACATCTCTATTTCTAAAAAATGGGAGTAATCGCTTATCATCAAGTAAAGCTCGTCTGTGTGTGACCTTGCCTGATTTGTTCGATTCACTCGGAGCGGGTGTTATCTGCATTAAGCCGTTAAAGTCAGCCAATTGATTTACACCAGGCTTAAACATCACAATTCCCATATCAGGCACAATAGTAGCAGGGAGGATCCAGCCGTTTGTCATGCAACCTCCCCGTTGTAGTGATTTATTGTGATTTCAAAGCGCCCACCCTTCACGACCTCACACCACCTCATGTCAACATGTTTAACTTGTTCGTCATCATTCCAGACGTTAGCGTAAGTCAATGCATCGAATGGAGCTTTCAGGTAGTTATCAATGTCTCTTCTATGTCGTGTGGGCGGGTACATTTTCACAATAACTGAAACATCGCCCACAATAGCAGTTGGCTTTTTTCTTAATTGTTCATATACCGCTGCTATTGCATTAGCGCGGAACTTGCGCCCCTTTTCACTAATAATCATAGTGCCACGAACAGTTCGCCAACAAGCGTTAACACTAGGAGGAAAAGGTAATATGAAGTGTAAACTGCTCATACCCTCACCCCTGCTAGTAATTGATCCAAATGGTTCAGGTATGACCATCCCATTCCAGACACATCAGCCTTTTTAACGACTTTGTAGCCGCAGGGTTCATCATTACTTGGCTTTTTCGGGCTGTGTTTCACCTTTTTTTTCGTTACTTTTTGAGCTGACGCTTTTCTAACTGATCTTCTTACACTATTTAGCAGACTCTCCGCATTAGGAGCCACGTGATAGTGATAAACAGAAACACCCCTTGCGTCATTACACTTGCTGACCCGTTGTATGGCTCCTATTGGTAGCAAGAGCCTAATGGATTCTTGACATTCACAGCGGTTTAATTTCGTTAGCCGATGCATGTCATCAACTGTAAATGGGCCTTTATCTTTAAATGCCATGATCACTGCAAGGTTACGCAAATAAATACTTTCACCAATAAGTCTCATACATCTGCTCCTAAAATCGCTTTACCAATCTCCATCAGGCGATTTTTTGAAACGTGGGTACCAATAGCTCTTGGCTCTACAAATGGACGCCAGATAAGAAGAATTGAGCCTTTGCTGTTACCCTTTTTTTCTTCGCCTGTGTTGGGATCAACAAAATTAATACGGCCATCAATGATTGTTCTGATTTCATCAACACTTTTTAGTGCCAATGAGTACCAGGATGTTGATTTATCCGCTGGCAATAACATCACTATTGGCTGGTTTTGCTTTGTGCATTGCTCCGCAGCTTTAGCGATCCATGGTTTTATTTTGCTGTAAGGCGGGTTACACCATATTGCGCCACGACTTACCCAATCACTTTGTAATGCATTCTGCGCTATGGTTAGGAAGTATGGACACAGGGCGTTTTGTTCATTTGCCGCAGCATCCAACCAGAAACCAAATTCAAGTGTTAAAGCCTCAAATAGCCACTGAGGTGTTTGCCAGCAATCTTTATCTTCAGGTGCGGTATTACTTGAATAAACAGCCATTAGATAGCACCTCGCTGCTGGTGGTGTTTGGCAAATTTACTGACAAACTCATAGCGTTGCTGAACATTGAAGCTGTCAATATGGTGGTTTAAGTGCTTGAACTTTCGACACATGACTAAAAAGTATCTATCTTTTTTCCAGTAGTCGCGTAACCCGCGTATAACCCACCAGCGGCGAATTTCTTTTAGCATTGAAATGATGCCCAACACGTCAACACCATAAATTTCTTTAGATTCACTACGCATCACGCTGTCACCTCTTTCGCTGCTTGCTCTGCTGCTTGCTGCCAAATTCCCTTCCATGCCGAACGCCCTGCAAATTCATTTAGGCGACCTAACCCACTTCTGCTAGCCATTTCTTTAGCAATTTCTTGGATCCTGTTAGCTGGCTTCCAACCTGTTGAGAATATTTGAGTAAATACAGTGTCGCGCTCAACCGTATCAATCGTGACAACCACCTCACCTTGTTTAACCCACTTTTTGTTGATGCAAACAGGACGACCTTTGGCATGCCATTTTTGGGAAAGTTGGTGATAGCTTTCAAACTTTTCTTTTCCGAAAACAGTCATAGGTCTAAGGTTATGGGAAAATTCATCATCATTAAGCCATTTAGCCGTTAAATAGTCAGCCACCTGATTAAGGTCTTCCGCTGTGTAGCCTTCCGACAATCGGTCGTTGATATAACCCATCGTTGTTTTCTTGTTTTGGTAGCTGGAATTAGTGATTTTATTGAAATGTTCTAAAACAACCTGCGCATGGTCGGGCTCAGCATGAGCCTGACAAGAAGAGTTACTCTCTGTTGTAATCTCTTGTGTATTCTCTGTAGTACTCTCTGTAAGATCAGGGCAATTTGACCCGTTCGATGAGGTCATTTTGGTACCGTTCGAACGTTTCATTTTGCGCTTATCGATAAGGTCATTTTGACCCGTTCGAGAGGCTTCGGCTGAACTGTTCGATGAGTTCAATTTGACCTCATCGGATAGCAACGCATGCTCATAATTTATAGAGTAATAATTTGTACGGTCATGAGTACGTTTATTAATTTGCTCAATATTTAATACGCCCAGTTTTTTTAAATTGTTAAATGCACGCTTAATTGTAGATTCAGAAAAATACGGGAATTGTTCACGCCATTCTTCAATGGTGTTATAAACCCAGCGCCTACCGTCATGATCAACACCTGACGAGGTTTCAGATAGCCAATATTGAACTTGCTGAAGCAATAAAGCCTCATTCAAGCCTAAGCGTACCGCCAATTCAGGTATAACAATTTGTGGGCGCGTTTTAAGTAGTAACAAGCTGCTCATTCCATCACCCTTGTGAATTCGGCTTTAAATTTGTACAAAGGGGCGAAGCATTCATGTTCATAACCGTCACACAAGAATATGACCCACTGCTTGACACTGTCATAACGTATGACACGAACACGGCGACCGCGCTTATCAAGATAAATGCGATTGAGATTATTTGCATCTTCATTGCTCATTGACCTCGCTCCCGCTTTGATAATAGAAATCAGCCCAGCGTGTTTTTAACTCTTTGCTATCTACCAACTGCTGCTTTATTTGGTAGTTTCCAAATAAATCAACTGACGTTATGATCTCTACATATTGAAACGCACCATGCTTACCAGTTGGTAAACAACGAAATTGCTTTTTGTGGCTTAAGTGCGCTAAACTACTCATGCTAATTACTCCACACAAAAAGTTGTTAGCACTCGACGCCTCGGACCGCATATCTGGGGCGTCACCCTTTCTAGCTATGCTCATCATTTTTTAATCCCGTACACAGTTTTCAGTGATTCAATAAAACCAGCTGCGTAACCAAATACCTTTGCTAGCTTGCGATCTATTGCCTTAATCTCTTCGTCAGTAAGAACACCATCAGAAATGCTGTTTTGAATCAGCACGGATAGCGCCCCCTGCATAGCCCCAAGATTCATCCGTATTTCAAAGAGTTCCACTGCATCTAAGTTTTCTGGCTCTACTTTTGTTGCTGGTACAATTGAGTGTCGTTCCATGTGATAGGCCACCAGCAATTGAGTGCCTGATAACTCTTCTATGGCTTCAAGCTCATCGTGTTCAAAGAAGCGACAGCCATTTTTTTCATACAACTTATTGTTGAAAGTTGTTTCAGAAATACCCAATGCACCAGCCATTGCTGAACGCCCACCGGGGTATGCTCTGCACATCTCTTTCACGACTTCTTTTAGTGTTTGCTTGCACATATCTACAATTCCGTAGTTTTACTAGTAGTTAAACCAGGTGTTTTTATTTGATACTTTTAATAAAGATCTGGATCGAACTTCAGTTTTCCTTTAGTTCTGTAATCAGCTTCTATAGCTCTATTTTTTGGTATTAATTGATTTGGCCTTTTTTTCCATTGATAGAACGCCTCTGGACTGATACCGAAAAAATCAGCTGTTTTTATTGCGCTGCCAAAATATTGTTCAACCTGATCTGTAGTCATATGACCTCCGATTAAATCTAAGAATACTTAGATATTAAAGCCGAATTTTATATTGGTCAATAAAAAATAAGATAACTTAGGTTTTATTTACTTGTGGAGGAGTAATGGAAACGGTAGGTGAAAGAATCAAAAACATGAGAAAAATATCTAAAACATCCCAAAAAGATTTGGGCTTGTTTTGTGGTGTTTCTGATGTGGCTGTGGGCTATTGGGAAAGAGACCTAAACTTACCAAATGGTGATGCTTTAATTAAGTTAGCTAAATATTTTAATACATCAGAAGCGTATATCTTGTATGGCATACCAACTAGAGAGGCTGACTCTGTAGTTACTACCATTCAGCGGATCCCTGTGCTTTCATATGTTCAGGCTGGAATGTTCACGGAATATCCCCCAGAAGAAATTTTTAATGAAGATCTAGAGTACATAGAAACCAGCATAAAGGTATCCCCTATGGCCTTTTCTCTAATAGTCAAGGGCGACTCAATGACTAACCCTGCAGGAATGCCATCAATTCCAGAGGGGGCACATATAGTTGTCGACCCTAATGTAGAGCCGGTAAGCGGTAAATTTGTTGTAGCTCGCCTATCTGGTTCGAATGAGGTAACTGTTAAAAAGCTTGTAATTGATGGGCCAAATAAATTTTTGTTACCCTTGAATCCTCGATATCCAAGCATTCCTATCAACGGAAATTGTGAAATTGTTGGTGTCGTCAGAAGCGTTCAATTCGAACTCTAACCCTACCACTTAGCAAAAATCTAAGTTTAATTAGATTTTTTATTGACAGAAGCCCTAAGCTGGATTAGATTTATATCAAAGACAACTTAGGAGCTAGTCATGCAAACCAATTCAAACGAACCAATCGTAACTTTTAGCGTACCAATGTCGCAGGATGATGTCCGCGAGTGGATCCTCACAAAAGCCAAGTTAATTAACAATCTTCAACGGCTGCAAGCTGAGCGTGATAACAAGCAAGCCGAACTCGAAAAGCTCGACGAAGAAATTGCAGAGTGCATGGATATGTGTGCGGTTACTATTAGTGCTTAACTAAATTTTAAATGTGTGGAGTAATAGAGAGGGATTAAATGCTTACTTTAACTCGTAGAACACGAGAAACATTAATGATCGGTGATGACATTATAATTACTATTCTCGGAATAAAAGGAAATCAAGTTAGAATTGGAATTGAAGCGCCGAAGGAAATTGGGATTCATAGACAAGAGATTTATTTAAAAATACAAGCAGAGAAAAAGAACGAAATTACTAACTAATTGCCATTGCTCGCTTTGGCGGTGACAGGCCGCCACTTTTTTTTACTCAATACATAAGGCCACTGGCGTATAGTCAGTTCACACCAGGTAAGTTAATTAATTATTGTTAGTGGTCTTATATATTGTGTGGAGTTAATTTAACGAGGGTTATCTCATGAGTGTTTTTAATGTTAAAAACTTGGTTATATATCGTTTAACTCGTGATATTGATTTTAATAATCTCGAAGAACAGTTATTATCTTTAAAATATGAACCTTGCGGTTCTCTTGATATGCAACGTTTTGGTTTTATTCCACCGATGGGGATCGGTAAATCTGAGTGTTTAACTCATCGAGTTAATGACCAGTTGCTTATTTCTCTTTTTAAAGAAGAGAAAATGATACCAACTCCTGTTATCAATAATGAGTTAAATAAAAAAATTGAGAAGCTAGAAGCGGATCAGGGCAGAAAATTAAAGAAAACTGAACACCAAGCCATTAAAGATGAAGTTATTCAGGAGCTCCTACCTCGTGCGTTCTCTAAGTATACCCGTTTCGATGTGTGGGTTAATCTTACTGATGGATTTATTGCTGCGCTAGTATCGTCACATCGACGTGCTGAAGAGTGTTTTGCGATGATACGCAAAGCTATTGGCTCTCTGCCAGTAGTACCGCTAACAATGAAAGACCCTATTGAATTAACGCTAACAGAATGGGTTAGAACCGGACAATTGCCAAAAGGCTTTGTGTTTGGTGAACAATCAGAAATGAAAGCCATACTTGAAGAAGGTGGAATTGCTAAATATACAAAACAAGATTTAGTCTCTGATGAAATTCAAACGAATATTGAAGCGGGTAAATTAGTCACTAAATTATCATTAGGTTATGAAGATAGAGTTACATTCTGTATTGATGATAGCTTTATTTTGTCTAAGCTTAAATTTGATGCTGCATTTTTAGAAAAAAATGATGATATTGGGATGGAAGATTATAACCAACGTTTTGATGCTGATTTCTTCTTAATTATTTCAGAATTAAATATTTTAATAAAAGCATTGATTGGTTCACTTGGCGGAGAAGCCAGGCTTTAAATTATTTAGTCAACACCAAGGAATTTAATTCTCTTTATTAAGAGACGGACTCTTATTATCTAAATCTGTGTGGAGTATTAATTATGCATATTAATCAAATTGATTTAATTGCTGCGATATCAAGCGAAATTGAAAAACAAATACCCGGCATACCTGCTGAACCTCGTTATATGAATGCCATTATTAAGGCTGCAACATTGGTTTGTGATGAATTTAAAAAGCCGCTTGTTAAAGCTTCTGAAGGCATGGGACTTACTGCATGGCTTGCTAGTGATGATGTAGGTGCAAGTTCTAAATATATGGCCTCCGTTCTTTCTGGTCAATTTAACTCTCCACATCATTACCCTTGGGATGGTGCTGATTTAGGTCGCTGTATTCGATTGCTGAAAGCAGTGCCTGAACTAGAAACTGAATTACATAAAATGAAAGCATGTTCCCCTCAGTGGTCTGCTGTTATTGATAATTGGGATAAATGGAAAGCTCTTTACGACGTCGGTGAAGGTAAAAAGCTTTATCTAGAAATGAAATCAACTTACAAGTCATTAAGGGATTGACATGAAAGAGCGCGGAATTATTTTTAACTCAGAAATGGTACGCGCCATCCTTGATGGCCGTAAAACGCAAACTCGAAGAGTTGTTAATAATGTAATACCCGGCAATTGCTTATGGCTAAAAAAGCCGACCAAAACAAGAAGTGGCACCACTACGCATGTATTGGACGCCCCCAAGTATAACTTGTGCCCTCTAGGTAAAATTGGTGAGCGCCTTTGGGTTCGTGAAACTTTTGCCTTACTTGGTAACGAAGATGGTGTTTGCGTCGATTGGAATGACAATATTCTTAAGTCTGGTGAAGAACAAGCAGCAAGAATTTACAAAGCTTCTTGTGAGCAAAAAGACGGTGATTATGGCTTATGGTCAATACCTGATGATGCTGACTGGAAACCTCATACTGATAATCACAAGTATGAAGGAACGTGGACACCATCAATACACATGCCGCGCTGGACTTCACGTATTACGCTAGAAATTACTGATGTGCGCGTTGAACGATTACAAGATATAAGCAAACAAGACGCTATTTCTGAGGGAGCACCACGGGGGCATCACTCTATCGACGTAATTTCTAAGCGATTTGGATTTCCTGACTTCTCTCGTTCATGGTTCGCTCAAATATGGATGGATATACACGGAGAAGATAACTGGGCTGCTAATCCGTGGGTGTGGGTTATTGGGTTTAAGCGAGTGTGATTATGAATAATAAGATGCTTGAATTAGCCAAAGAATTGAAAGCAGATGCTTTATTAACCCGTAGATATCAAATTGCAAAATGTTCTGTATGGAGTGACCAGTTAATTGATCTGTGTGAGTATGTTGAGAAAATATCTCAAACAAATGAAGAAAGTACTAAATTAATTGAAGCCTTCTGCGCTGATGATGCTGAATGGCATAAGTTACTTGATTCAAAGGAGCAAGAAAACTCAACCTTGATTAGTTTAGTAGTTAAGTTAGCGGATAAATATTCTGAGGTACAAAAAGAATTAGATCGTATTAGTACTTTATCACCAATTGGCTATATAGATTCACTTTCAACGCAAGACTTAAAGTGTGGCGTTACAGCGCTTCTGTTTGTTAGAAAAACGGAACCAAATCAAATACCACTTTATAGACTTGATAAGTAGGCATGCCATGACAGTAATCAAACACCCGGTTATTCGCTACCATGGAGGTAAGTTTCGGCTTGCCCCTTGGGTAATAGGTCACTTTCCAGATCATCGTTGTTATGTTGAGCCGTTCGGCGGTGCTGCATCGGTTCTTTTGCGCAAACCTCGCTCGGAAGCTGAAGTTTATAACGATTTAGATGATGAAATAGTAAATCTGTTTCGCGTTCTACGTGATAAAGACCAAGCTGAAAAACTTATTGATGCTTGCTTATTAACGCCCTATTCACGCACTGAATTTAATTGTGCTTATGATGTTTCAGGTTGCCCTATTGAACGAGCGCGTAAAACAATTGTGCGTGCCACTATGGGTTTTGGTAGTGCCGGTGCAACGAAAGGTAAAACAGGGTTTAGATTAGACACAAAACGTAATTCAGCGACAGCGCAAAAAATATGGACACGGGCACCAGAAAACCTACTCGCTGTAGTTGAACGAATGCAAGGGGTATTAATTGAGAATCGTGACGCTGTTCAGTGCATGAAAGACCATGACACCGCCAGCACTTTACATTTTATTGATCCACCTTATCTACACGAAACAAGGAGCATGAGAAGCGAAACATATCGGTACGAAATGGATGAATGGGGACACCAGCAATTAATAACCGTCGCTGGCCAGCTTTCAGGAAAAGTTATTATTTGTGGTTATGACAACGATCTATATAACGGCCAGCTCGAGAGTTGGCGAAAAGAAGCAAAGACAACAGCAGCAAATGGACACGCAGGTTCTGTAAAACGTACCGAATGTCTGTGGCTAAACTTTTAAGGTGAAATTTAATGAAATATAAACACTTAATGTTAGATCTGGAAACGATGAGCAACAAAAGTAATGCAGCTATCGTTTCGATTGGTGCAGTAGCTTTTGAACCCTCGACGGGTGAATTAGGTCCCGAATTCTATTTGACTGTTGATCTAGTTAGTTGCGAAAAGCTCGGCCTACATATTGATGCTGACACGGTCTTGTGGTGGATGAAACAAAGCAGTGAAGCAAGAGCAGCTATCGTTGATGAGGATTCTAGAACTATTCAATCGGCACTACTCGCCCTATCCGCTTTCGCTGAAGAACATTTATCTGACAATGTATGTGTGTGGGGTAACGGTAGTGATTTTGACAATGTTGCCTTAGCTAGCGCTTACGATGCATGTGATTTTAACCCGTTTTGGAAATTCTGGAACAATCGAGATGTACGCACGGTTGTAGAGCTTGGTCGTAGTGCTGGTATTGATCCTAAGCGAACGCTTCAGTTTGAAGGAGAACAACACAATGCATTAGCTGATGCAATCCATCAGGCTAAGTATGTGTCTATTATCCACCAGCATTTAATTAAACCAGTTAACGACGATATTTAAATCTGTATGCGGCAGGTGTGGGGGTAATTATGTCTAGAATGGTAGATCTAGAGGCGTGGGCAAGAATAGAGTTTGGCGATGAGGCTCCAAGCAGGCGCGTTTTACTTAAATATGCGAAATCAAAAATGATGGTTCCACCGGCGCTTAAAGTCGGTAAAAAGTGGATGGTAGATCGTGATTCTCGCTATGTAGGTGTCGTTGCAAAACCTCAATTGCCGGCTGGTGCAAGTGATAAGTTATCGAGGATATTATCTGATGGCAGCAAGACCGCGTTCTCATAAAATTACCATTCCTAATTTATACAGAAAATTAGATAAACGAAATGGTAAAACGTACTATCAATATAAGCATCCATTGACAGGTACATTTCATAGCCTCGGCACGGATGCCGAGGAGGCTGCTTTAGTTGCGTCACAAGCAAATACAATTATCGCCGAGCAGCAAACAAAACAAATTCTTAGTATTAATGATCGGTTATCGAACATAAAGAATAAAAAAGTCGGAATTAGTGTATCAAATTGGATCGACAAGTATTTAGAAATTCAACAAGAACGTGTTGATCTTGGTGAGTTAAAAATAAATTCATATAAACAAAAAATAAAGCCACTGAATTTATTCAAGCAACATTGTGGTTTACTTTCACTTAAAGATGTTACTGCATTAGAAATAGCAAGGATCACAGATGAAGTTAAAGCGCTTGGGCATAATAGAATGGCTCAAGTTGTTCGTGTCGTTCTTATTGATGTATATAAAGAAGCTCAACATGCAGGTCATGTGCCACCTGGTTATAATCCAGCACAGGCAACTAAGCAGCCGCGCAATAAAGTTAAGCGGGAAAGGTTATCAATTGAAGAATGGAAAACAATTTATGAGCAGGCTGGAAAGCATTCACACTATTTACAGTGCGGCATGCTTCTAGCGCTCGCAACAGGTCAGCGACTTGGTGATATCACAAGAATGAAATTCTCTGATGTTTGGGATGGATTGTTGCATGTAGAACAAGAGAAAACGGGCGCAAAGCTTGCAATTCCTTTATCACTTAAATGCAATGCTGTTGGAATGACTTTAGGTGACATTATTTCTATGTGTAGGGATCTTGTTGTTAGCCCTTACTTGGTGCATCACCGGCACGCAACAGGAAGGGCAAATAGAGGTGACAAGGTAACGCCAACCACTCTTACCGCTTCGTTTAAAAATGCAAGAGAGAAATGCGGACTAAAGTGGGAAAAAGGAACCGCACCATCATTTCATGAACAGAGATCGCTATCAGAGAGATTGTACAGAGAGCAAGGCTTGGATACACAAAAATTGCTAGGTCATAAGACTCAACAAATGACAAATAATTACAATGATGACCGTGGAAAAGATTGGCAAATTGTTGTAATTTGATCAGCCTGTTTTCCATGCTATTTTGGGGAAGAGTTTTGGTGGGGTTTTGGGGAAGATTTTTATAGCTCAGAAAACATACTAAGATGTAGAACTATTTTTTATCATAAAAGATATTCTATATCCCCCACCAGCAGAAGATAAAGCAGAAAAACAATAGCTTGCCCAAGCAGACCTAGTATTAAAATTGCAGTTTACATTAATATATTTAACCATTAACCAAATATAGAATTCTGTAATTATATGACAAATATTCATACAGCAAGAATTAAGTTAACCTGTTGATTTAAAGTTAATTTATCGCTAAAAATGAAGAATTTCACGTCACTAACCATCCCTTCTAATACATTGATTTATCTGTAATGATCAAATAGTTTTGGGGAACTGTTTTTCTCAATCCCCATAAAAAGTTAATAAAATTTCTTGATCTCCCGCGTTATTTTACTGTATATAATTACAGTTATATTTCACTGTATATAAAACCAGTTAATTTGATCTGAGAGGGAGTATTTTTATGGTGACTATCAAGATCCGTTTTAACAGCAACAAAAAAGGTCAACTACCTACCGGCACATTCGAAGCATTGAAAAATGAAGTAACAAAAAGATTAAGTGCTAAGTAT
>RWZE01000129.1_pt1 | contig 13405 bp, 24 predicted proteins | sample 2187721 | NCBI WGS metagenome assembly RWZE01 (sample SAMN10531867, study PRJNA481165) | viral metagenome | isolation source: viral particles purified by filtration and ultracentrifugation from about... | host: Nasonia giraulti 16.2 | place: USA:Tennessee | collected 2011-04-01
GGAGATAAAGCAATATTAAACTTCCCTGAATTAATAGACGAATACCGAAAGGAGAATAACAATGTTTGAAGCTCGCGGACTTAAAACAGGTACGTTATATCACACAGGCGAAACAAAATCCGAATGTCATAGATTACTAATTGACAAGTTTCCGACTAGAGAAGAGCGCACAAGTGAAACATCGGACGGCTCACGAACAAAAGAATACAACGTTAAACAGTTATTACCCGAACCAATCATGATTAAGCGTAAGGGTGCAGAGTTTAAGGTTGGCGGGATTTTATATTAATTGGAGGGAAAGTAATGGAAAACTTAACGATTAAACAGTTATTAGAAATGGGAGCAAGCGTAGATGTGGATTTCTTAAATTCTGCGTCAAAAAAAGAAGCTGAGGATATCCTAGTAACTTTAGGGATAGAAGATGAATCGGTATATTACGATTACGAAGGTGAAAACGGAAGTCACGAAGGGTTCAGATTTGAGGGTGGCGGAATAACTGTACACTCAACGTTTAGACACAAATTCAAGGAGGGGGAATAAATGTTATTTGAAGTGTGGCTAGTATTAATCATAATCCTTACATTAGTCGGTACAGCTTACGGAGTATGGTATCAAGGTGGTGATGATGATGGTAGATAATCCAGTAATCAGATTGTATGAAAAATCGGATGAAGAACACAGGGTAATTGGTACTGATTACTTTGGTATCGAATTATATCCAAACGATGAAGTGATCAAACTAGATGACGGAACATTGATTGCACATGAGCAAGTGGACAGTTTGGATTTCATTACATTTTTAATGAATTATTGCGGTGGTACTACTGTAAAAATAAAAAAATGACTTGCGCCAACAAGTCATAAACAAAAATAGTCAACCACATTATAACACGATGTGGGCGAAAGGGGAAATAAGCGTTGGACAAATTACAACAATATGAATTGAACGAATTTGAACAAACGGAAACGAAGGAATCATTTCAAATCACAGATATTAACAGCCTAAATTGGGCGTTTAGAAAGCTTTCATCAATCAAAGCTAAAGAGCAGGAAATAACAAATTTAGCCAAAGCGGAAATTGAACGTATAAATGATTGGGAAACACAGGAAAAGAAATCATTGAATCAAAGTATGGAGTTTTTCGAACAACTTATTAATGAATACCATTCGAGTGTTCTTGCAGCTGATCCAAAGCAAAAAACGTTATCTACACCTTACGGGAAGTCGAAAAGCAGATTGTCAAAAGCGCAGCCAGATAAAGCCAATGAAAAATTAATTTTAGAACATGTTATCGAAAATGAAATGACCAATTACATCAAATCCGAATTAATATGGGGCGACCTAAAAAAGACATTAAAAATGACGGAAATTGACGGTAAACCTGTTGCGGTTGATGAAAATGGACAAGTTGTAAAAGGTATAGAAATTAAACCTGAACAAATTACTTATAAAGTTGAGGTGGAGTAAATGTCGTTTAATATATCAAATGCAACCAACATCACAGACAACAGGGCAACGTATCTATTATACGCTCCACCAGGTACAGGTAAGACACACACAACTAATTATTTACCTGGTAAGACATTGTACATTTCGATAGATAAATCAGAAGCGCCATTAAAAGGTAATGAAAATATTGACATACTAGAATTTGATACTCACAATGCCTGGAAAGTATGGAGTGAATTAATTAAGTGGATGAACGAAAATGATTTATCAAAATATGAAAATATTGTATTCGACAACGTTTCGGAACTATTTAGGTCTATGTTAGCGAATTTAGGTAGGGAAGGTAAAAATAACCGAGTTCCTGAAATGCGACATTATCAACAAATTGATTTTTTTATTATTGATAGTTTGAGATATATAAATTCGTTAAAAAAACGTGTGATTTATTATGCTTGGGAAATAACTGATGAGTTTCAAACGGAAGGTGGACAAATATTCAACAGATCATACCCAGATATCAGAAAATCTATCTTAAGTAACTTTATGGGGTTATGCCAAGTAGTCGGCAGGTTGGTTATTAAACAGGAAAACGATGAAGTAAAAAGAGGTTTTATTTTACAACCTAGTCCATCAATATTTGCTAAAAATCAATTAGACAGCAGAAAAGGTTGTAAGCAAGAGGATATATTCAAGGTTGGTGATGCGGTTGATTGAATTAAGACCATATCAACAGGAATATATACGTAAAGTACGTGAAGCGTATATAAATGGTTACAGAGCACCATGCGTTGTCGCTCCGTGTGGTGCAGGTAAATCTGTAATCATTGGTAATATTGCAAAGCAAACAGCAGACAAAGGAAATAGAGTGTTATTTCTAGTCCACAGGAGAGAGTTATGCGATCAAATAGAAGGTACGTTTAATTTTATCGGTGTACCGAAAGAAAATTATGAAATCGGAATGGTTCAAACAATTGTAAGACGATTAGATAAAATAGTTAAACCACAATTAATCATAACCGATGAAAATCATCATGGTTTAGCTGCAAGTTATCGCAAAATCTACGATTATTACTCAGATGTTCCGAAATTAGGTTTTACAGCCACACCCATCCGATTAAATGGCAGTGGTTTAGGTGACATCAATGATATTTTAATCGAAGAAGTTAATGCCAAGTGGTTAATTGACAATGGTTTTCTTGCTCCATATAAATATTATGCACCAAAGTTAATCGATACAGAACAACTTAAATTGAACAGTTTGAGAGAGTTTTCAAATACGTCAATTAACAAGGCGATGGAACAAAAAACGATTTACGGTGATGTGGTTAAACATTACAAACAACTTGCAGATGGAGAACAAGCAATAGCATATTGTCACAATATCGAGTCTAGCAAGATTACAGAACAGGCTTTTATTCATCATGGCATTAAAGCCAAGCATATCGATGCAAAAACTCCGAAAAATGAGCGAGAAGAAATTATAAATCAGTTCAGGAAAGGAGAAATAAAGGTCTTATGTAATGTGGATTTAATTGGAGAAGGTTTCGATGTACCTGATTGCTCGACCGTAATAATGCTAAGACCCACTCAGTCACTCTCACTCTACGTACAGCAATCCATGCGAGGTATGAGATTTAAAGAAGGTAAAACATCAATCATCATTGATCATGTGGACAATGTAAGAAGGCATGGATTACCGGATATGGAGCGAGAGTGGAGTTTAGAAGGTAAGAAAAGTGAAAGTAAGCCAGAAATACAGGTAAAAGAATGTCCGAACTGTTACGCGGTGTATTTATCTAAAGAAGATAAATGTCCTGAATGCGGTCACGTTCCGGACATTGAAGTAAAAGAAAGTAGTTATGAAATCGATGAATCGGCGGAATTGAAAGAAATAACCGAAGAAGATAAAGAAATCATTCAGTTGAATTTCAAAAAACCGGAAGATTGTAATAGTTTTTCAGAATTAGCGGCACTTGGTAAGTCACTTGGTTATAAACCAGGATGGGCCTGGCACCAAGCGAAATTACGTAAATTTATATAAAAAGTAATCTATTTATTAAAAAATACAAAACACGAAAGAGGTAATTGATAATGACAGGATTTTCACTAGATTTTAATGAAACGTACGAAGGTTATGACAAGGTAGAAGATGGAACGTATGAGGTAATCATCGAAAAAGTAAATGAAGATGCTACACCAACAGGAGCAGAGTTTACTAATTTCCAAATGGTAATTCGAAACGACATTCAACAGAATCATAAAAACCTAAAAATTTGGCACCGTAATTGGAAGGCGAAAGAAACAGGAAAATATAACATGATTATGTTCAATACTATCGGTAAGGCAGCACAATTACAAAACGGAAAAACATATAAGAGTTTTGATGAATTATTAAATGACTACGTAGGTAAACCATTAAAAGTTACGGTTAAAAATGAATCATCGGAATACAACGGTAAAACATATGAAAATACGAATATCAAGAAATGGGAAAATACAGGATTCCCACAAGTACAGCACCAGTTTAAGCAGCAAAATAATAATAACGGTAGTAATGCAAGTGGCATGACGTTTGACCAACAACAATCAAGTGGGATTGAGATTAATGATGATGATCTTCCGTTCTGAAATAATCTTTAACTGCGGATATTAATAAAATAACGAGAAAGGAGCAACATTCATGTACAGCAAAGTTCCGTACGAATTGAAGGATTTAGATAGATGGTGTTGCTTCAAAATAATGGAGCGACAAGGCAGGGAAACAAAAGTACCGATTAATGCAAAGACTGGCGAATTAGCAAAGAGTAATGATGAAAGTACTTGGGCAGATTTTGATACTGCCCTCGCTTCATCAATACATTATGACGGCATTGGGTTTTTCTTCAAAGAACCATACATCGGGATTGATATTGATGACGTAAGGAATGATATCGAGCGCTATAAAGCTAATGATACGGATGACAACATCATTTCTGAATTTGTGGACATGCTAGGGAGTTACGCAGAAATTTCACCAAGTGGAAATGGATTACACATCATTATAAAGGGAGAACTTCCGCCTAAGGGACGACGTAAAGGGAATGTTGAGATTTACGATTCAGGGCGGTTTTTTACCGTTACAGGTAATGCGATTGGTGGATATTCTCACATTGTAGATGATTCAGATTATGGAAAGATTAAATATTTACACAACAAATATATTGCAAGTAGTGAACCAGTGATTAATCGTGATCAAATCACTAAAGGTGGAAACAACTTATCGGAAGATGAAATCATCCGTATTGCTTTAAATAGTAAGAATGGAATGAGAATTAAATTATTTTTAGAAGGTGGATGGGAACAGTTTTATAGTTCTCAATCCGAAGCAGATATGGCATTTGCAAATGATTTAGCATTTTGGACTGCTTGCGATTACAGTATGATGGATTCTGTTTTCAGAAAATCTGATTTATATCGTGAAAAATGGGATAGAAAAACAGGTGATTCAGTATATGGCGAAATAACGTTAAATAAAGCCATACAGGACTGTTCAAACGTTTTTAACCCCAAACCATCAGAAGATGATTTCAATCTCTATGTACTGGAAGATAGCACGAAGAAAGTAGAGAAAAAGTTTTATTCTTATGATGATACTGGAAATGCAGATAGATTTACAGATAACTATAAAGATGTTATCCGATATTCGTATACACGAAAAAATTGGTATTACTACGACGGGAAGTTGTGGCAGCTGGACGACAGAGGAACGGTTAAAAATCTCGTTGATGAAACGTTGGAAAAAATGAAGCGTGAACCAGTATTTGTGAGTGATGAAGTAGCGGAAGAAGATGCAAAAAAGAATTTACAGAAACACATCAAGTATTCACGTGGCAGTAACGGGAAAACAAATATGTTAAAAGAATCGCAGCATTTACTTCCAATCACACCGAGTGAATTTGATAAAGATAAATTACTCATAAATGTTCAGAACGGTTACATTGATTTAAAAAACGGCATACTTAATCCACATGATAGAGAGAAATTCTTTACTCGTATCTCGAATGTGGAATTTACAGATAAATCACAGTGTGATCAGTGGGAAGATTTTTTGAAACAGATATTTAATAACGATATAGAATTAATTGAATATATGCAAAAGGCAGTTGGTTACTCTCTATCCGGAAGTACAGAAGAACAAATGATGTTCATTCTTTATGGTAATGGCCGTAACGGTAAATCGGTATTCCTGGACATTATTACAGAAATGTTAGGGACATATGCGACAAACATTCAACCGCAATCTATTATGGTTAAGCAACAATCAAACAATGCTAGTCCAGACATTGCGAAATTAGATGGAGCTAGATTGGTAACAACAACAGAGCCGAATGATGGTATGAGGTTCGATGAAGGTTTAGTGAAACAATTAACTGGTGGAGATAAAGTTACTGCACGTTATTTACATGAAAACGAGTTTGAGTATGATCCACAATTCAAGTTATGGATGGCCACAAACCATAAGCCTATCATTCGTGGTACAGATGATGGTATTTGGCGCAGAATGGCAATCATACCGTTCACGGTACAGATTCCAGAGCATAAGGTAGACCGAAACCTTAAATATAAACTACGTGGTGAAATGACAGCTATATTAAATTGGGCGGTTGAAGGTTTTTTGAAATGGCAGAGAGAGGGACTGAAAGAGCCCTCAATAATCAAAGAACAAAGACAAACATACAGAACTGAAATGGACTCAATCGAAGCGTTTATTGAAGAGTGTTGCGATTTAGAAAGTAACTATAAGGTAAAAGGTTCTGAAATATTCCAAAAGTATGATGAGTGGGCAAGGGATAATAACCAGTATCGAATGACGAATACTAAGTTCGGTAGAGAAATGAGTAAAAAATTCACAAAGTTTCTTTCGGCAGGAGTTTGGTATAAAGGTTTAAAAATAAAAACGGAAGAAAGTTACGTATTTAAGATGAGATATTAAGTTTGTAAGGGTTCTGTAAGGGTTTCGTAATAGTTAACACTCAAACCCTTACAGTCAAGAAACCCTTATATATCAACACTTTCCGATATGTATTTTTTATCTTTGTAAGGGTTGTAAGGGTTTATATAATATTTTATAAAATGATTATCTAAAAAATATATATATAGTATTAATATATATTATGGACAAACCCTTACAATAATAGGTTGAAAAAGAGTGTCGAACCCTAGAGCCACATGCGTTTGTAAAGGTTCAACAAACCCTTACAAACCGTTACAACTAATTGCAGGTGATTACATGAAAGAAATAGATGTACAAAACAGTATCCGATTAGCACTTAATCCGTATGCTGTTATTTTTCGTGGGAATGTCGGTAAAGTTCGAATGGCTGACGGAAGATATTTTGATACTGGTTTACCGAAGGGGTTTAGTGATTTGTTCGGTTATCGTAAATCCGATGGGAAAATGATTTTTATTGAAGTGAAGAATGAAAAAGGTAGATTGAGAAAAGATCAGGAACATTTCTTAAAGGTAATGCGAGATTATCCAGTGATAGTTGGTGTATGTAGGAGTGCGGATGAAGCTATAAAATTGGTGGTAGGAGAGTGAAATCATGATCAAAGATGACCTAGAACAAGTAGAGTGGATAATCGGTTATTTATCAGAAGGACAGGCTAGTTTGACTGGCGAAGAAGCACTAATGATGGATAAGTTATTGGAATATACAAAAGACTTGGAAGGCGAAGTGAAAAAATTAAAAGAGCATTTAAGTTTAACTGGTAATAAATACAAAAATAAACATAAAAAACTACTCAAAAAATACAGACAGCTAGAAAACTCAAGAGGTAAATTGATCGGAGAGTCACTAAATGACGGATGGAAGATTGGAAAGCTAGAATCAAAGGTTGAATTGCTAGAATCCGAACTGTCTTTAGCTGAAAGCATTCGAAATGGTCAAGGGTTGATGGTAAGGAAATTACATGACGAAAACAAACGCTATCGTGAAGCGCTAGAAGAAATAACAACTCGAAAAATGAGCACGTTTTTAACTACACGAGATATGAACATCCACTTTATAAAAACAGCACGTAAAGCATTGGAGGTAACGAAATGAATGAACAACTATTTTTAAGCGCATTACTGCATAAATACCAAGATGCAATTAACAAAAACAAAGAATATGACGAATGGGAAGTAGCTAATCCAGATAAAAGATATTGGGAGTATAAGGGCAAGGTTGTTCCTAAGGCTGAAATCAAGCGCTTAGGAATCATGATAAGACAAACGATGATCGATTATGAAAAACACTTGTAAGTCAGACGAAAACACCTAACTAACAAAAAGTTAGATAAAAGGAGCGAACAAATGAACGAATTAATATTAAAAGTAGAAGATTGGGCAATTGAACGAAATTTACACAAGGCAGAATCTAAGGGTCAATTTTTGAAAATCATCGAAGAAGTCGGAGAAACAGCTGCAGCATTAGCAAGAAACGACAAGTTAGCATTAATGGACGGAATAGGCGATGTAGTGGTAACTCTAATCATCTTAGGGCAGCAAAACGGTGTAACTTTAGAAGATTGCTTATCTCATGCTTATGACGAGATTAAAAACAGGCAAGGGAAAATGATTAACGGTGTATTTGTGAAAGAGAGTGATTTGATTGAATAACCGAATGGACAGAGAACAAATGATATTCCAGTTACTCATGAACACGAAATTCCATGAAGATTATTTAAACAAATTAACGTACAAAGAACTGGAAAGGTTGTATATCGATAAGATTGAGAAGGAGTGACACAAATGTATTGGTTAACAGTCATATATGGTTTATCAGCAATCACATTAATGTTTGTGGTTGCTTATTTAATGGATAAGGCGCAGTAGACACAAAATGCGAAGTGAGAAAGGGGGATGTTGAATGAAACGTATTCTAAATTATCCTGGGTCAAAATGGAGTATGGCCAGTTGGATTATTGACCATATGCCTGAACACGAAGTTTATTTAGAACCATTCTTTGGAAGTGGAGCTGTGTTCTTCAATAAAACCAAAAAAGTGGTAGAAACAATTAACGACATCGACAAGCGTTTAGTGAATTTGTTCAAACAAATGCGAGACAATCCTGATGAGTTAGCTCGCATAGTAGACTGTACTTTGTATTCTAGAACTGAATATGAATTGTCAATTGAGCAGTCTGCGAATGAATTAGAGGATGCACGCAGGATGTTGGTTCGTTGTTGGATGGCGATTGGCGGTAAAACAAATAGTCAAGTCGGTTGGAGAAGAAACGTCAGTGAGAACGGTCCTTATAATACCTACGAATGGCATGATATGAAAAATCGAATATTTGATGCCGCAGATAGATTAAAAGATGCGCAGATTGAATGTAAGGATGCGATTCAATTAATTCATGAATACAATCGCCAGAATGTATTAATATACGCAGATCCACCTTATGTCCATGCAACAAGAAAATCTAAGCATTACGAAAATGAATTTACTGACGATAAGCACATCGAATTAATAAATGTATTGAAACTCCATCAGGGACCTGTATTACTTTCTGGGTATGATAGCGAGATCTATAAAGAACATTTAGTTGGATGGACAAATAAAACTTTTGAAATTAAAACAGGTTTCACTGGACGAAGCAGAAAAACTGCAGTCGAAGTTTTGTGGATGAATGAATTAGCATTCGAAAGTACAAAACAGATGAATATATTCGAAATTAGTTAATACGTAGTTCGACTAAACAGCGACACAAATAAAATAACAGATGATTACATGACTACCTTATATAAATTACAAGACGGTCAACTACTAATTATCACAGGACACTTAAACAAACACGAAATTAATATGTACAAGCATGAGGGTTATCGAAAAGATAATCCTCTTATTAATAAAAGTGGGATAAGGGTGGCAAGATGGAGCAACTAACTATATTCGACATCTTAGAGCCACGGATAAAACGTATTAAATCTAATTCGCAAGTTTATGAGATTGGAAAAAATAAAGTCATGGAAATTAAACTAACTAATCACGGCGATAAGAAAACAACCATTTATCAACTAAATGATAAACAAGGGAATTTAATCCTGTTTGTCGGACTACTACCTGGTCACGAAATTATATGGGAGGGATTAGAGTGAGTGATATTTACAACTGGCATGAAGTCAAAGATATGGCGTTGAAAAACAACATAGACCGCAACACGTTTACATTGCGGATGAATCTTGGGTGGGATAGTCATAGGGCAGCAACGCAGCCAAAAAGAAAGAGAAAACATAGCGAAGAGTTTTACAAATGGTTAAAAGTAGCTAGAGAAAATGAGTTGGCAGACAATACGTATTATTGCAGAGTAAAAAACGGCATGAGTTATAAAGATGCAGCTAATAAACCAAAACAATCTAAAGGTAGACCAAAGCAAAATAATAACAATATATATGCGATATTTAAAAATGATGTGAATGAATTCGAGGGTACGGCTGAAGAATGTGCAGAACATCTGAAAATTAAACTAGAATCGTTTAATTGGTATTTAATACCAACTGGAAGAAAACGAATGGAGAATAGAAAAAGTGATAAAGCCATGATGATTGTGGATTTAGGAGAGGACGAGGATGACGAAGAAGATGAATAGAATCGAAGTTAGAAAGAAACGTCTAGAAATCATCCACGAGATCAGCTACCTGCAAGATACTTATTGTAAAAAGTGTGAATTATCAACGATTCAAAAAATGGCAGAGCAAGATAAGATAAAACACTGCAACACAGTATGCAACATCGGTCAAAGATTACAAGGGTGTGGAATAAAGTTAGGTTCCGAAGATAAGCGCGACAGCCAAATCATGTTTAACAAAGAATTAAGTTTAAAAATAACTGGCATGTACCAATTTTACAATAGCACGGAAATATCCAATAAATTAAATCTTAATAGAAGTACAGTAAGAAGTTTTTTAAAGCGATGGAAGATAAGTAATAAAATCATCGACGATTATTACAAGTATGATGCTAGGGAAATACTCGACTTACACCATAAAGGTATGAGCAACAAAGATATCGAAACCGAAACAGGTCAAAGTCGCGCGAAGGTGTGGGGAGTAATTAATCGTGAGTACGACAGGAAAAGAGAGGGGTTATCGAGATATGAGTAAGGTAATTTTAACTAATGGGCAATTTGAAGCGTTGAAGGATGTAAGGAAGAATTACGTTGATTCAGAAATCATGGAGCTTCATGCTTGCGGCTCGGGACAATGGCGAGGTTCGTGGAGTGACCTGAACGATGTAACTTACTCGCAACTAGCCAACGCATTAGAGTTCGGCTACGTAACAAAAGAAGAAGTAGCACAAGAATCAGAAAAGGTTGCGGACAAATGCAATGACGTAACTAAACCAAGCCACTACACGACAGGTGAAATAGAAGTAATCGATTATATAGCAGATAAATTAACACCAGATCAATACATTGGCTACTGCATGGGTAATGTAATTAAATATACGTCCAGATGGGAGCATAAAGGCGGGGTGCAGGATTTAGAGAAAGCGCAAGTGTACCTAAAGTGGGCAATTGAAATGGCAAAGGAGATGGAGAAATGAGTAAGGTTAAGTTGACGAGAGAGCAAGTTGAAGTAATCGAGAAGGTAAGGGATAGTCTAAAGGGTTTATCATATAAGAGTTTGTATATAGCGCTTAATGAAGGTTATGAAATCAAAGAAGAGTTTAAGTTAGGGGAATACATCGTTTATGAAAACGACGTTGTCAAAAACACAATGAAAATCATCGCTATAAATAAAGAGAATATTACAGTAGAACCAATTTATGAGGGATTCAAAAACCACAACGTAGTTGGTATTAACAGTCCGCTTATTAGACACGCAACACCCGAAGAAATCGCAGAAGAAAAAGAAAGAAGATGGTGGGCGAAACGTGGTAGAAAGGTATGGGAATTAAAAGAAGGAGATGTTATGCGTGATTTGGTAGTAGGAGATGTGTTTATCGTGCATAGAAATCTGATTGTAATGCCTGAAAATAAAACGCGGTATGAAGTCATTTGTTTCGTGGAGAATCGACCGGGCGAAGAAAATGAATAACCTATACCAACACCTAAAACGAACATTCTACATCAGGGAATTAAACAAATTTAATATAACCGAACACAACGGTAAACCACTCACAGACTTATCTTATCAAGACTTACAAGATATTTATAAGCGAGTGGTTTTTAATTTAAGTAATTTATATGGGGAGTGAGAGAGATGGTGAGAGAAACACGCGTGTTTAAAATCAATGGTGAATTTGTAACGACAATTTTATTCAGAGTTGGAGATAGAGTTGAGAATGTGGCCAACAAGAAAAAAGGTACTGTCACAGAAATAATTGATGGTGGTTTGATTGTAACTGTCGATTGGGATAATAAAGGGATTATGGGTCCGAGATGGTTAGTGCCTAATTTAAGACTAGTAGACAAGGAGTAATGCAATGTTAAAACTAGATTACGAAGTAAATAAACCAACATTCAAGTATGTGGAGTCGTTATGGTTTGATTACCACGACATGATTATTAAAATGCGAGATATAGAATTAGATACACATATTGAAGAAGATGTGAATGCGGATATAAAAGCAAAAGGATTAACGAGTGATCCGACAGCTAGACAAGCATTTCGAAAAGATTACGCTAGACAAAACGGTAAATACAGAACGTTAGAAAAGTACGTAACTGTGATTGAAGAAATATATAATGGATTAAACGATGATTATAAAAAGGTTGCTAGGGCGAGATATTTCACTAAACACTCTGAGAGTTGGGAGAAAATATCGCAAGAAACAGATTACTCGAGAGTACATGCGATAAGAATCAGAAACGCAATTATCAAAGAAACAGCGAAAAAGCTAGAATTATAGGAAAGATGTTACTTTTGAAGGGTAAAAACATGTTAAATTAGTAGTATAGAGTAAATCACATAAGCAAACAAAAACTAATAGATAAATAACATCTCCTTTTATTATCGTTTATGTGATTACTCCATTTCCCATTCCAATCCATCTAATTAAGTTTAGGTGGATTTTTTTATATAGTTAGGTATGATTAGTATAACTATATAAATAAGGGGAATGAGGAAATGAAGAAAATTAACATATTAATTAAATCAATTATAGTCATCGGAATCATAACATCATTTTTAACAATCATTGATCCGACTTATGACTTTAGTACAGTCGAGTCAACATCTAATGTAATAGCTGCGTGGCTAGAGGGATTTATGTACTTGGTCGGGTGTTTATCTATCGCAGCAGTATTATATTTACTAAGCAAGATTGTTAGTTTATTAGAGAAGAATAAATAAATCTAAAGACATCTCAATTACGAGGTGTCTTTTTTATGTCGGAAAAGGAGTGACTCGAATTGAATGACTTCACGTGTAGTATATGTGCGACAGAATTAAATACAAAACAAATACAAATCGAAAAGAAACATAAAATCGATGTAGCGTTTGTAATCTGTCCAGAGTGCGACAACAGATTTAATCTTATGTACGATAACAAACAAACTATATCGGTGAAGAATAAAATCAAGAAAGTAAAAGAAATAGAAAACTATCTGCAATTAATTTTATATAAAGAAATGTTAATAGCAGAAGATGAATACCTAAAGCAAACATACAACGACTTACCTGAATCAGATAAGCAAATGATTGGCGAGTATGTGTCTAGTGTTGATAAGCAAAAGATTAAGGAATATGATGCGGCAATAAAAGCGCATAAATATTCGATGAAAGATTTGGCGAAATTATTATGACGAACTTTTACCGCACAAAAAAATGGATTAAGAAAAGAAGTGTAGTGTTAAGATTACATGACTACTTATGCCAAGAGTGTAAGCGATATGGCAAGACTAAACAAGCTAACACAGTACATCATATATATCCATTAGAAGATTACCCAGAGTATGCGTTAGTAACAATCAATCTATTATCTCT
>RWZE01000130.1_pt1 | contig 13382 bp, 19 predicted proteins | sample 2187721 | NCBI WGS metagenome assembly RWZE01 (sample SAMN10531867, study PRJNA481165) | viral metagenome | isolation source: viral particles purified by filtration and ultracentrifugation from about... | host: Nasonia giraulti 16.2 | place: USA:Tennessee | collected 2011-04-01
ATTCGATACACACGATATTGAATGGTTAGTTCAACAAGTAGAGAATGTATGGAGATTTAAAGCAACTTAAAAACTAATTCACAGTACGACTATATTACGACATCTTAGTGTACAAATGGAAAAGCAAAGGAGGCGATTGTATGGATGAAGCGATGTTCGAAGATTGCAGATGGTGCAATGGAGGAGAAAGAGAGCCAGATGGACATTACCCATGTCCTGATTGCGAAGGGACAGGTATAAAGGGCGGAAAATACGCTGATGAAAGATTTGATGAGTATATAGAACTTATGATGAAACGAAAACCAAAGGAGAGAAGATAATGAGTTGGGGCGTACCCTCAAATTCAGTTCCAAAGGAAAAACTAAAATCCGAAATGGCTGATTTTCTAAGTGGATTAAACTCAACAGGAAGAATAGATTATGAGACATATAGTGAGACATTTGATTTCACAATGGATTTACTCGATAAGATGCATAAGACTGGGTTTAAAGAAAGAGTAAAAAACGGAGGTAGGCTTCCGGTTGGTAGAGAAAGAGAGAGTTAGTCATATGATATTAGAGTAGTAAACTATAAAAATATGGGTGACGACCAATCGTCAAAGGAGAATAATAATGGACAACCAAACAATTAAGAATATGGAATTAATTTTACTGGAGATTCGCAAGAACGTAATGACAAAAGGATCTGATACTAGAGCTTCTAAAACGCTTATTCATTCTTATTTAACTTTACTAAAAAGTTTTGAAAGAATGAAGGGGACTGAGATCACACAGGAAATTCAATCTAAGTTAGGTGTCCAAGCAGACCAGTTACATATTATAAGAAATTATATTAAAGAAGATAAAATGCAAGAGCTATTTAATTTGAGTGATTATGTTGGAATAAACAATTACGCAACAGTGTTAGACAAAATAGAACAAGCACTACAATCAATTGGAAAGCCTAAAAGAAGTCTCTATACACCTTTAACATTAATAGAGGAGCTTTTAGAGAAATCGATTCAAACAGGAACACTTGTCACATTTTTTGATAAAACTCATAGAGGAATGGGGAAAACGACAGCATTAGTGAAGAAAGCTCATGAACTTGACGCTATTTTGCTTGTTGGTTCAGATATTCATGCTAAATGTGCGCGAGACATTAGAGATAATATGGAGCTGCATACTAGTGTTGCAACCCTTAGAGATATGGTATTGCATCAAAATAAAGTCAAGATTAAAGAAAAAGGCTATTTAATTGATGAGACGTTTCAAATTGATCATTTAAATAAACTAAAAGGATATAAGATATTAGGCGGGTTTACTAGAATTATAATTTAATTAAATAATAGAATGGATGATCACAAATGAATAAGTATGTTGAAGCAATAGGAAGAATTACAAAGGAAAGCGGAGAAGTTATTTCTAATGCCTTAAAGACAATTGAATCGAGGGTTCATAAAGTAGATCTAAGTTTTATTGACGTAGACCCAAAAGGGTACACACTGAACGAATTTATCGAAGAATTGTCTCCAATTTGGAGAGATTTAAGCAAAGAAGATAAATTTAAAACAGCAAAGGAAGTTGCAGGAAACTATCAAATAGTCAGATTTTTTGCATTGATGGAAGGATTAAATAAATAAAAATAAAAGGAGGTTTTAATGATGGAACTAACAAAGATCCTAAAATTTGAAAAAAATGGGGAAGTCAAAGAGATACTTTTAGTTATTGTCTTGGGAGATATCAAACATAATAGTGTTACCTTAGATTACACTATTCAAAATAAAGAGAAAGAAACAATACACACAGGTAAGAGAACTATAAATGTTAAAAAAGGAATGTTTTATAGGACGATTAAAGCAATAATATTTGAGATGCAGACCTTTCTTAAAGAGGTTGAAGAGTTTGAAAACTGGGATGGAGACCTTAATAGTTTGTTACAATAATCTACTGCTGTCAGGATTTTCTATGAATGAAATTTCCATTTTATACAGGAGGGATTTATATGGATGAAACGCTAAATAAATACTTTAACAGATTAGATGAAGACCTAAAAGAGTTAGGAATGTCAGATTCAGCAGTTGAATATGCACCACATCAAAGAGAGCCTTTCGATAAAATTATTAAAGACATAAATGAAATAAAAGCATACTTGGGTGGATTGGAAATTTTAAGAAAATCAGATTGGTATTTCGAATAGATAAAATGCGAGATTTATAGAGAGGCGAGAACATGAACAATGATGTGTATTACAAAATATATCAATTAACTAAACCAAATGACCTTCTTACTGTCGTTTGTGTGCAGTGGTTTGATGAACTCGGCTACAACCAAGATAGATTTTTTACTGATGAACATGGTCATGCATTAGAGTTCGATACAGAAAGAGAAGCAGAAGAATGGTTAAATGAAAATATTAAACCAGAAAAGATTGATCCAGAACATAGAAAAGTAAAGCTTAACAGAAAAGACTATCTAAAATAATAGATAAAATGCAAGATTTTGTGAGGAGAAATGCTGTGAGCAAACTTGAGAGACTAAAGAGAAAGATCATTCATGGATTAATAGTAAGATATCTGATTAAATGTGGCGGAGCATTTCATCACGGTGAATATGGAGAGAATGGCATATATATAAAGTTATTTACAGATGACGAGTATGGGAAATATCAAAAAGATTTAATTAATAGAAGAGCATAACTGAGTTAATAAAATCCACATTTTATTGAGGAAAAGAGGCTACACAATGTCAAAACAATACTATTGTAAAATGGACAATTCCGTATTCAGCACTGAAGAAGAGTTAATCAATCATATTAGGAATAGATATGTCCAGGTACTTGAAAACAAAGATCATGAACCATCTGATTTATTACACAAACTGCAAAAGGAATTCCCAGATTACGAGGTTCATATAAAAGATGGCGCAGGATGGTATTCACAGTATGTTATTACATTAAGCAAAGATGGTTTAGAAATTGATCAATATTATGGAAACGATGAACGAGATAGTGTTTACAACTATGGTAAACCTTCTAGTTATGCCGATGTAATCAAAGAGTTAAAAGAGAAAATAAATGAATATGAATATATCGTTAAGAGAGTAAAAGAGACCTATAATTTTACGGAATTCAAATTTTCATCATATACATATGGGTACAGTAATGATGAGCATTGTTATAAGTTTGTTTTTAAGGCTAATGAGTTTGACCCCTGGGATAGCATAGAATATTATCCATCTAAATCAGAAGCATTTGAGTTTGTATATGAATTGAAAAAATACTTTGTTAAGAAGCTGGAAGGTAAACCAGAAAGATTCTACGATGGATCATATTTTACCGACTACACAATTGATGGAGTAGAGATTGGGATAATAATGGATAGTAACAAGAAAGTTAGATTGGAAGTAATTGAGTAATAAAAGAAGAATCATATTGAGAAAGAGGTGTCGTAATGTACTATTTTGAATTTGCAAATCCTTACTACGCATTGATTAAAGCCAAGAATGACGAAGATGCTGTTCATAAATATATTGAAATAGTTGCAGGAGATGACAGCGAGTTTGAGAACTTACTTGAGGAGTGTGAGATTGTGACGGATCACTATGCTGTGGCTAGGTTCAGTCGAGCAGTAGATGAAGATGGAATGTTATGCGATTTAGAGGAGATATTAAAGGTTTTAGAAAGTGATAAATCTGAACTGCTTATTATAGATGGATCACTTATTTAGGAGTTGAAATAATTGTTAGAAATATTGCAGTTTATATTTAGTAGTTTCTGGATTTGGCTAGGAGCATTGATGATGTTAGCAGTGGTTGCAAGTATATTTGCTAGTGTGATTGCAGGAATAAGAATTAAATAAATTAAAATAAAATAAAAATAAAATTATTATTTTAATGGAGGATTGAATATGAGAGCACCGGTGTACACAAATGAGTTTATTCACGAAATGGAAGATGTGGAAAATGATGTTTACGAGGCAATTATAGAATGGAGTAGAGAAATCAACCAAGATCCTATGATTGAGTGTAAGAACTTAGCACTTGGAGATACGACAGATTTTGAAGATGGAACAACCGTAAAACTTGAAAAAATTGAAATAAATATAGCGGATGAAGTTTTTTACTCTAGTAGAAGGAGAGCAGCTAAAGAAATTAGTAAAAGAATATGCAACAAAGTGATAAAAGAACTTCAGAAAAAGATTGAGGGGAAAATAAAAAGTTCTGAAACTCAAGTTAATAAAGTAGGAGATATTAGAAAAATCATTAAGGTTTTGGTGGAAGGCGATCTCTTTATAATTCTTGATGGAAAAAGAACAAGTGTAATCACCCGAGTGGGAATTGAAGAAAGCAAAGTCGAAAAAGACACTTCACTACAGCGTCAAATTATTGGAGGTAGTAGAGCATGTGGTAAAACTACTGAATTAATTAAATTATCAAGTGAAAAAGGTATTCCTATCTTATGTTCAAATAGAACTCAAAAGAAACTTCTACTCGGAACTGCATTTGCTATGGACATTTGCATTCCCGATCCCATCTCAGTAACGGAAGATATGGCAAAATTACGCCATCAGCGATATGAAGAAGTTTTGGTTGATGAGATGGAAATGGTGTTTCAACAACTAACGGGTCTCAGAATACATACAGCTAGTACAAGTCTTGAATTAAACAAACTATAGGATTATAAGGAGAGATTAAATAATGAACGTATATGAAGCCATTCAGAAAACAGAAGAACTAACAGATACAATTAATGCTTTAGAACTTGCCTTATCAAGATTAGAGACAAATGAATTTTCTAAGCAGCGTGGGCTAATTATTGAAGTCAAACAGCAATATTTTAAAGAGCTCAAAGAATTAGAAGATAGAATGAAAGATACGCAGATTAAGCCTGTTGTAAACATAAGAGGAACGCTTATTCAAAATTAGATAAAAAAAATAAAGGAGAGAGATTAACAATGACTACACCATCAAAAGAATCTTATGAAGCAGCATTAGAGACAATTAAACGATACGAAAAGCGACAAAAGGAATTAAAGAGACTGGAGAAAGAGCTGTCTTATAAACTACAAGGATTTACACATATTAAGTTTTCAGTAAATAAAAAAGAGAAAACAGTATTTTTCAGTGGAATGCAAAAAGAAACCAATAAACTATTAATTGGAACTTCTAAGTGTGCTGGAGATGATATTTTTGAGCAGGTGATTGGTAAATTGATTGCTGTAAAGAAGGCATTAAAAGAGGATAATGGCGATATTGTGGAGTTAGTTGAAGAACACTCAAATCGTTGGGTAGGTGGAACCATTGATGCAGACAATGTATATGTTAAAGGAGCATACACAAGAAAGTATTCGATATTGTGAGTATCGCAGTAAAAGCAGACTGATATTAAGTTAATTATAAATGTATGGAGGAGAAATCAGTGAATATTATTCAAGATGTAATTGATTTAGAAATTTATGATAAAGATGGTGTATTAATCACAGAAATCAACAAAATGACAAAGGGCTCATTAAAACAAAGAGATAAAGATTTGATAGTGAGTAATGCAACACTGAATTTAAAAATGTTAGAGATTCTTGGTGATCTAGAAAAGAATGAGGTTAGCGACTTTGATAAAGCATCTGGTGGGATCGAAGATGAGAAAACTTTTACATTCAATAACGAGAAAATGTTCACTGAAGTAAAACTCATTGGTAAAGGAGTTCTCTACGATACAAATACTATGAAAATATCACATGATTTTAAGATTATTATCCCCAAAGCTGTTCTGTTTAGAGATTTTTCTTTGGATTTGGAAGTTGCTACGGCTTATAGTCCACAGTATCACTTTAGAATGCAGTCATACAATGAAGCTAAGGATTTGTTCCAAGTTAAGTTGAAAGAGAGAAAATAAGATATAGGATAAATTCAACCATTTATCGCAAAGAGGTGAGACAACATAAAGAATAAAATATGTAATCAATGTGGAGAGAAGAAAGCAATAGAAGAGTACTATACTCAAAACAAGAAAGATAAAGGTGGAAAACAGTATACGTATTACAATCCTAAGTGTAAAGAATGCTGTGTCTACAATTCCAGAAAAAGAGCACTAAGTGATCATGAAGCATATAAAAAGGGGCAGATTGCCTATGCCGAGAAACACAAGGAAGAATTCATAGAGCGTAAATTTAAGTATCAAAGAGAAAGCAAGGTTTGGAAAGAATATATAAGAAATTATCAAAGAAAAAACAAGAAAAAAATAAAAGATTATCGGCAAAATAAAGAGATGAACAGAACACACAGCATCAGCAATGAAGAGTGGGAGGATTGCAAAAAATACTTTAATTACGAATGTGCTTATTGTGGGCTATCAGTAAAGGATCACTACATAACTTTCAATGAAGAAGAAAGACTAGGAGATTTCCATAAAGAACACGTTGATCATGAAGGAGAGAATGATTTATCTAACTGCGTTCCTTCGTGTAAATCTTGTAATAGTAGAAAGTGGGAACATGATTTTAATGAATGGTACACAGAAAATAATGAAGTCTACTCTATTGAAAGGTTAAGTAAGATAATTAAATGGTTAGAAGAAGATTGTTTTAAATTTATGAAAATAAACTAATGATAAGGAGTGGTTGATATAGAAAAATTGAAAGTAATAGAACTATTTGCAGGAATTGGCGCTTGGCATAGTGCCTTAGAAAATCTAGGAATTGATCATGAAGTAGTGTTAGCTGTTGAACAGGATGAGTATCCATTAACTGCTTATAACGCTATACATAATACAAACTTTGAGCCAATTGATATTACAGAGTTAGACGAGAATACTGTACCTGACTGTGATGTTGTGTGTTGGTCGCCACCTTGTCAAAGCTGGTCACAAGCCGGAAAGCAAGGCGGTTTTGATGATCACAGAGGGGTTTTATTCTTTGATGGATTAAAAATCATTAAAGCCAAACAACCGAAATATGCATTGATGGAAAACGTAAAAGGTCTAACTCAAAAGAAATTTGAAAATGAATTTAATGAAATGCTGGATGAACTAGATAAGGCCGGATATAATAACTACTGGAAAATTCTTAATGCACGTGACTACGGCATACCCCAGAATCGCGAAAGATTGTTTTTAATTAGTATTCGTAAAGACATAGACCAAGGATTTGAGTTTCCTGAACCCATCAGCAACAAAACTAACTTAAAAGATAACCTTGAGAATGACATCAATGCAATTAAAGATCATATGCACTCTGAAAAAGCAATTGATTATATGAATAGGAAGACTAAAGATGGAAGATCGCACTGGGATTTTCAGCATCACAGTGACTCAGATAATGAAGCTAGTCGTTGCTTAACTGCTAATATGCATAAAGGCGTTCCTTATAATGTTATTTTGGACAAAAGAATAGAATTAATCGATTTTCTTGAAAAGGATGCCACACTACCAATCTTACATAATATTTATGGTGGCTTTAAAGAAACTAAGGCTAGAGTGTTTGACGAGTATGCTCCAACGATTCGCACGTCATCAGGTGGAGGTCACATCCCGTCAGTGGTTGTTAAAGGTTGTAGCTTAAGAACTAGGAATTATATGGGGCAACCTCAACAGCTAGAAGTAAGAAAAGATGATGTGAGTAATGCTATCACTACTGTTCCAAAGGATTATATGGTAGCAGTATTTAACGGTTCAGATGTTATAGATATTAATGAACTATTTAAGAATATCAATGATTCGAATGTAAAGGGCTTGAAACTGGCTGTTGTAAAAGACAATGAATATCGACTAGTTAAAAACAAAGGTGATTTAATTTCTGGTGGAAAATATTTATTTATTAGAGAGATGACTAATAAAGAAGCATTTAGATTAATGGGTTACACAGATGAAGATTACGAGAAAGCTAGACAGGCTGTAAATGATAGGTTTTATAAGGGTAAAGATAGAAGCAGAACTAGACTATATCGCATGTGTGGCAATAGCATAGTTGTAAAAGTATGCGAGGAGATATTTAAAAAATTATTTAAATAGACCTTTACTTTAATTAACTAATTACATATAATATATTTAAGGGTTGTGGATGATCTTTCTACAATCCTTGTTTTATAGGAAGAAGAAAGGATGTGGTAAATAACTTGTGTAATACTAGAGTATGTGGTGATTACAGGTGGATGTATTTAGAAGATTACGAAAAGGGGGTTTGGTAAAATTGTGCATGATTGAGCTTCATAACCATACAGATCGTTCGAATATTCGTCTCCTCGATAGCACAAACTTTGTAGATGAGTTAATATTGACAGCGTCAAAGTTAGGGAAAAAAGGTGTGTGCATCTCAGACCATGAATGTCTCTCTGCCCACCCAGCTGCCGATCAATATGTAAAACAATTTAAAGATGAGAAAAAAATCCCAAGTGACTTTAAATTGCTATACGGAAATGAAATTTACCTTGTCGATTCTTTAGAGGAAGTTCGAGATAATTATGTCTCTGGTGAGACTAAATTTCCACATTTTTTGTTAATTTCTAAATCAAAAATGGGACATGAGTGTCTTCGAGTTCTTAGTAGTCAAGCATGGAGTCAATCCTTTTACACTGGCCTAATGGAGCGAACACCAACAACAAAACAACAATTAGAAGATGCTTTAAAAAAGTATCCTAATTCATTAATAGGCTCAAGCGCATGTTTAGGTTCAGAGAGTTCGATTCATATTTTAAATGGTGAATACGACAAAGCGCGCGACTTTTTAAAATGGTGTGCCAATATTTTTGGTAAAGGAAATTTCTTTTTAGAATTACAACCTGGTGCAGATGGAGAACAAAAAATAGTCAATGAATGGTTAGTTAAGTTCTCAGAGGAATTGAATTTGCCATTAATCCTTACTTCAGACACACATTATTTAAGACCAGAAGATGCTCCTATACACGAGGCCTTCCTTAATGCAAAGGAAGGAGAAAGGGAGGTTTCAGCCTTCTATGCCAATACTTATCTTCACACGACAGAAGAAATATTTAACAAATTGAATTACCTAGATAAAAAAATTATCCAACAAGCAATGGATAACACTTTAAAAATAGGAGAAATGTGTGAGGATTACAGCTTGGCAAATCCAACAATCATTCCTCGTATTGAATTACCTGAATTCGAATTGAAACATCTATTTGAACCGGGATATGATCAATATAAATATATTAAACTAATTAGTCAATCAGACAGTGAACAAGATCGTTATTTACTTCATTTAATCGAAGAAGGTTTTATTGAATTATTATATAAACCAGACATGAGTAAGGATAAATTTCATGAAATTCTTGCTAGAATAAACATTGAACTAGAGGAAATATGGCATATATCTCAAGAATTAGGGCAATCGATGTCAAGTTACTATAATACCATGCAACAGATTGTTTCAATCATGTGGGCAGATGAGTGTGGAGGCGATAGTTTAACTGAAGGAAGTGTTGTAGGTGTAGGCCGTGGTTCGGCTGCTGGTTTTTTACTCTGCTACTTGTTAAAAATTACCATGATCAATCCTTTAGAAATGGGAGTGGAAATGCCTCACTGGAGACATTTGCATAAATCTAGAGGTGATATTTCAGCATTGGACATTGATGTGGATCAAGCACCCGAAAAGAGAGCACACACTTTTCAGCGCATGAGAGAGGAATTTGGAGATGACAGAATTGCGCAGGTTGCTACATTTGGGACAACGGGGTCAAAATCAGCCATCAAAACAGCTTGTCGTGGATTAGGTATTGATATTGATGTTGCAAACTATATTGCTTCTCTGATTCCAGTAAGCAGAGGGCAAAACTATTCAATTTCAGATTGTTTATATGGGAATGAGGAAGAGGGGAGAAAAAAAGTTCCTGAATTTATTCGTGAAATTGACAAGTACCCTAGACTCAGAGAGGTTGCCGAAAAAATTGAGGGGCTATGTGATAAGAGAAGTGTTCACGCAGGAGGAGTATTAGTTGGAGATGAAAGTTTGTTAAAAACAGGAGCTTTTATGCGTGCACCAAATGGTACGCTTATTACGCAATATTCGTTAGGAGATGCTCAATATTGCGGTAACATAAAATATGATATTTTAGGTGTCAATAACATCTCTAAAATCCAAAAATCGATAGAAATTATGCTGAGTGAGGGTCTGATTGAATGGCAAGGAACATTAAGAAAAACATTTATAAAGTACTTTAGTCCAGATAATATGGATTTAAATAACACTAAATACTATGAATGGCTATCAAGTGGAAAGATTCCTGATCTATTTCAATTTGACACCAGTGTGATGACACAAGCTTTAGTAAAAGCCAAGCCTAGCAATCTTGTTGAAATGGCAGCCGTGAATAGTCTTGTAAGACTGATGACAGAAGATGGAGAATCACCTATAGACGTTTTTGTAAAGCACAAAAACAACATTGATATTTGGTATGAAGAAATGAAAAAATGGGGTTTAAATCAAGAAGAAATTTCCATTATGGAGGATCATGTATTAAAGATTGCAGGAGTTGCAGCAGAACAAGAAACGGCCATGAATCTTAGCATGGATGAAAGAATTGCAGGGTTGTCTGTAGCTGGAGCGAATAGGCTTCGAAAATCAATAGCAAAAAAATCACCAAAAGCGTATGAAGCTGCCAAGAAAGAGTTTTATGAAGGTGGTGAAAAACTGGGAACACGTAAAGAGTTATTAGATTATGTATGGAATGTCCAAATTGGCAGGATGAGAGGTTATGGATTCTCAGTTCTTCATACAGTGTCCTATTCGGTTGTTGGATTGCAGAATATATTAATTTGTGCTGATTACTCTCCTATCATTTGGTATACTGCTTGTCTAACGATAAACAGTGGCTCAACAGAAGTCGAAGAGGGACAAAAAACTAAAACCACTGAGTACGGAAAAATCGCAAAAGCGATTTCCGAAATAAAAGGATATGATGCAAAAGTAGAATTACCACTAATTAATAGTGCTAATTTTGACTTTTCAGCAGATATTGAAAACAATCGCATTATTTACTCTTTGAAAGGGATTGTGGGTATTGGTGATGACGTAGTTAAAACAATTATAAAAAATCGTCCATATTCTTCTTTTGATGATTTTCACAAGCGCCTGTATGAAAATAAACTAATACAAAAACAACATGTCTTACAATTAATTAAAGCAGGCTGTTTTAATGAGTTTGATACACCGCAAGAAATCATGAAGCAATTCTTAGCTAAAGAAGTAAATGTAAAAGAGTCGCTCAATATGCAAAACTTTTCTTCGATTGTCAAACTAGGATTACTTGAAACTGAAGAATTAAACATTTACAAGCGATTGTTTGAATTTAGGAAATATATTACTAGCGCACAATTTGTGCACAAAAAACTGACCAATCCAAAGGATCGAATACTAAAATTAGATTCAATTGCCACTCCATTCTTTTCGGAGCATTTTACATCCGATTCAGTCACAAGTGAAGACGATCAGTTCACTTATATTTCTGAAAAGCAGTTTGAGAAAGAGTATCATGCAAAAATGGAATATATAAAGGGATATATAAATACGGAAGCTTTTATTAGAAAATACAACCAAGCACAATTTATTGAATTATGGGATACTTACGCACAGGGAAGTCAAGAAAAATGGGAGATGTCTTCAGTTTCCTTTTACTCGGATCGGCACGAATTGGACGAAATCGACTATGAGCGATATGGAATCAGTAGATGGAAAGATATACCTGAAGAACCTATCGTTGAAAGTGAATACGAATGGCGTGGTAGAATTATAAAGAATTACAAATTATATACAGTAGCTGGTACAGTTTTAGATAAAAACCCTAATTCTCATACAATTACAATTCTCACTGAGTCAGCGGTCATCGATGCCAAGACTTATTCAGGGGCCTTCAGTCATTACAACAAGCAGATTAAATCTAATGGAAAAATAGTAGATAAACCTTGGACAAAAAGAGGAAATTTACTTTTGTTAAAAGGCTTTAGACGTGGCGATCAATTTGTACTTAAAGCACCAAAAGGACAACATACAATAAACCTTATTACAGAGGTACGAAAGGATGGAAGTCTCGGGCTACAAGCTGAGCGTGTGCGAGTCTAACAGTATCAGTTTTGAGTCAGGCTATTAACTTATGAATTTACCAACAAACAAGGAAACAAAAAACTATATTATTGCTTTTGCTTTATTCGCTACATCTGTTTTCACAAGCAATGCAATACATCAAAATGATATTAATAAACTAAAAGAAAATGAAAAAACATTACACAATAAAATATCAATTTTATCTCAAGAAATCACCTCTAAAGACGAACGAATTAAGAAGATCAATAACAACATTCAAGCAAAAGACGAACGATTGAATGAATATAAAGGTGAAGTTTCGGATTACAAAAAAGAGATTAATGAACTAAAAGAAAATAATAAGAAACTACAAGAAGAGAGAAAAGAATTAAAAAAGAAACAACAAGCAGCACAGAATAAATCAAAGGAAAAGCAAGTTAGCAGAGGACAATCTAGCTCTAGGTCTTCTGCTAACTGGACAGACACATATGAAGTAACTGCCTATCATGCTGGTTTCGAATCAACAGGAAAAAGTCCTGGAGACAATGGGTATGGTGTGACAGCAAGTGGAGCAACAGTTCAAGAAGGACGAACAATTGCCTGTCCACCAGAAATCCCACTGGGAACAAAAATTGACATAGAAACAGTGGGAGTTAGAGTTTGCGAAGACCGAGGAGGAGCCATAAAAGGCAAAATCCTTGATCTATATATTGCTGACGCGAACAAAGTTTGGGATTGGGGAAGGAAGAAGTTAAAAATTAAAATATTGAATTAGAGAGGAGGTTACACATGAAATATAAAATTGGAGATTTGGCAGTAATCAATACAGCTTCGACTATTGGCATCCCAAAACACACAGGCGAACTAGTTGAAATTGTAGATAATGAACGATCAACTCTTTATCACTATAGAGTAAGATTTAAAGATGGTCAGATAATTCCTGTCTATGACAAAGAAATAAATTTCATAGACAGGAATGACCTAATTCTTCAGTTTAATATGGGACAAAAAGTTGAGTATAAACCCACAGAAGAAATAGGCTATGTAACACAAATAGATTATCTTTATCGGCAAATCGAGATAAGGTTCAATGACGGTTCACACGGAGTTTATAGGCCAGATATATTAGTTATAAGAGGTGACAATGAATGAAATTAATTGCTTTTATGGGAGTAAGCGGATCTGGAAAATCATCAATTCAGCATTCATTACCTATTCAGTTTATGACAAATAGAACTACAAGACCATTGCGGGATGGAGAAATCGATGGATATCATATTAAGCAAGTTTCTAAAGAAGAATTTGAGCAACTAATGAAGAGTGACTACTTCTTTGAAACTACTGAATATGCAGGGAATTATTATGGAACTCCAAA
>RWZE01000132.1_pt1 | contig 12924 bp, 28 predicted proteins | sample 2187721 | NCBI WGS metagenome assembly RWZE01 (sample SAMN10531867, study PRJNA481165) | viral metagenome | isolation source: viral particles purified by filtration and ultracentrifugation from about... | host: Nasonia giraulti 16.2 | place: USA:Tennessee | collected 2011-04-01
CCTCAAACAGAATTCTTTCCTCGTCACTAATAGCGGCAAGCAGTTCTAATTCGATATTAAGTTTTAGCAGTTGGAGTCGATTGATCTTCATAGTCGCGTTATAAAGTCGCATTTCCTCATTGGCTCGTTTGCTGAACTCTTTATCTCGGACATATCTCTCTGCCTTCTTCTTGTACGCTTCAATATCAAGCGCTGTGACCCTTTTTCGGGCTTCCTCCATACTAATGCCCTCGGCATCAGCATAACGCCCGTAAAAAGCGTCTATTTGCGCCTGTATCTCATGCATGGCATCCATGTATTTCTGCCGGATGCGCCGGGCAATGGCAGCATCGTTTTTGATCATCTTTTTGATGTGTTCGAGTTCTCGGTCACGCCAGTAACTACTCATTGTCATTCACTTTCTCATAAGTAGATTCAAAAATATCTGGCTTGCATGGATAAATTTCTCCTTGAACACCTTGGATAATGTAATCCCCCGGGTTAGCGACCATTACACCTTCCAATGTTTTAACCGCCATTGAAACGACTCCTGCACGATGTCCTATAAAAGTAACTTCTCCTTTTTCAATTGCCTCGACAATCCACACAGGATCCTCGGTTTGGTCCCTGTCACCTGTCCACTTAAAGGCATCTATAACCACGGGTTTTTTACGATACTTCGGCATCTTTTTCACCTACTTCCTGTTTATCGTTTTCCTGTTCCCCATCTTTCTCAGGAAAGTCATATGAAACAGCTTTTGTCTGCGGGTTCTCATTTTTGATTCTCTCAAGTTCTTCCAGAGGATTCTCAACGATGGATAGCAAACTCAGCTTCGTTTCATCGGACAGATCACCGCCAAGTTTAACGAATATCTCTATTTCATCTTTCAGCGACTTTGGTAGGTTCGGTGTAAAGGTGATGCTTATATCATTAACATCAAATCCGCCTTCTGCAGCAATCTGCATGATGTTATTAATCAGACGGTAACGATCACGCAAAGACTTCTTGAACAATCGCTCTTTTGTCACTCGAACCTGTTCAAGGCCAAACAGTTTATACTTCATAGCTTCACCGGACCTATTGCCAGCAAAGTTTTGATCATTCATGTTTGGTGTGTTGGTAAATTTGTGGATATCTTCTTCTACTCGGGATTTGTATGCCTCGGTGCCCGACACATCATACTGCTTGTAAATGTAATCAGCGTCAGCTTGACCAACCCTGCCTTCTGAATCACGCTCCGTTTGTAACATCAAGATGCGATTCTTTTTCATTTCTCTGGCTTCTTCAACATCAATATCAAGGTTGCCAACGATTTTTAAGAAAGCATCATTTAAGTCGGTCATGTAATTGGCAGTATCGGACTGTGCAGAATCATATAAATCTATGAGATTGAGAACATCCTCAAAGTCACCTAGGCGGAATTTATTATTCTCGTATTCAATGATGGGCACGCCATTAAAAGCATGCGTTTTTTCATCTTTTTGAGTCAAACTAAAATCATCTTCAAGTTTATAAACTATTATTTCTTTGTCGGTGTGTAAATACACTAATGTTTCATCGCTAAACTTATTCGTGATATACCGGACTCCTGCAATCGGCAACCTCTCAACGGTATCGTCATAAATAACAAAAGTTTCTTTTACATCAATGGCAGTGAATCTCGTTTCATCCTGCTGGTTACGATAAAGAAGTTCATACGCTCTACCATAGATCGACAAGTCGAGAATTAAATCCGAATTATGTTCATCAGCGTCATTGTCGCGGTTTAAGTCTTTTAACTTCTCGTCTGTATCATCATCTTTATGCTGCGTTTTGAGTGGAACGCCGACCATGTACCCCTGGATAAATTGAGAAACATATTTTGCAAAGTTATGTGTGGCTCGATGATCAGCCATATCTTCTTCTTTCCTGCGGACTGCTTCCAGAATAGTTTCGTTATTTCCTTTGTAATAGTTTTCTAGCGTTTTGAGCCTAGGCAACTGGTTCTGCTGATGATGCTGAATCATTTCACCTAGATCATCGATGTTATCGAGAAGTTCTTCTGCACTAGGGTAGGTGTAATGAATGTTAGCTTCATCTGAGAACCTACGTTTCGATGCTGAATAATTAGAACGCGCTGTTTCAAACTCATTAACCTTAACCATGGTATCCCCCTTTCTACAAGCCAAGCGTTTGCAGGGCTTTGTATTTCTCTTTCTTATCTTTCAAGTCCACTACCTCATAATCATCCAATCCGTACCAGATGGCTGAAAATGTATGTGGGTCAATGTTAAATTCGTCATAAATCGTGTTGCCGTTTTTGTCTTTTTTATAAGTGAGATTCTTCAATTCTCGGATAGTGTTAGGACATTGGTCAGAGCATACGATACGAGTAAATCTTTTTACCTTCTTGGTATTCTGTAATCTTGAGCCTTTGCCCTTTTTGGCGCCAATAATGTTTAACCCTCGTTTTCTCAGGTAATAAATTGTCTTAGGCTCTGCTGAATCTCCTTTGATTCGTTCATTGGTTCTAGCAAACTCTTGTAAATCATCAGCAATCTCTGGATCATCTTTCCCTTTGGTGTAATACTCCCAATAGATATAGAGAATCTTTTCTTTGTCATCAATTGCCATTCTTAAAAGTGCGTTATGTGATTCCTCAAAACCAAAGTCCATGCCCGCTTTGTATATTGGTCTGTAAATGGCGTTTATTGCAGCCATAACCTCTGCATGAGGCTTGGATTCAAATTGCGGCAACACCTTTCTTCCAGACACGCCAAAACGACCTTTACGAGCAACACGATAAAGGTCTAAATCATAAACTTTTGTGTTTTCCAGTTCCTCTACATAACTTTTAGGCAAGAACAAGTTGTCATCGGCTGTCGAGTGATGATAGTAAGTATCACCAACAACAACGGTTCTCTCTTTGTACAGCACTTCATCATTCAGGAATACCACTTCATCATCTTGCCCTTTGTTTTTGATGAAGAAATGGGAATAAGTCCAGTTCCCTTCATCCACTGGATTAGTTGATAAAATCATATGGAGTTTTAATGTCGGATGCCTTAATCGCCCGATTAACTCTTTGAAGCCGTCATACTTGATTTCTGAACACTCTTCCAACCATATGAGTGATACGTTATGGATAGATTTCAATTTCTGCGGCTTATCCATCCCTTTGAAGATGATTCTGCTACCATTCGGAAAGCGTATCTGCATTGGAGAAGTTACAGCTTTAACGCTGTTTTCTAACCCTAAGTCAATGATCAATTCCTCAAACAAAGCAAAACAGGATTCTCTGATCGTTTCATAAACTTCTCGGACAACAAGTGCTGTCCTTTTTTCCTCTAATAGCTTCAGAATGATTTTCAATGCTACATGATAGCTTTTAGATGATCCGTAACCGCCAACTAAAAACTGAAACTTCTGTTCCCAATCAAAGAGAAAGTCTTCAAAGTGCGGATTCACTTCTTTTTCAATCATGAATCATCACCTTTTCTCTTTATCATGATTTCAATTGGCCCGGTGTCTTTGTTGGTGGATATCTTTTCGATTTCTACCCTCGTTTTATCAATACCCAACTGCATCTGTTCAAGTTTCAATCTGCGTTCATCATCGTCATGAGCCAATTCAAGGAATTGCTTTATTGATGATCTTAATTCTGCGATCGCTCTTGATTGAGCATTGAGAAAAGTAGCCTGCCTGTCCCAAGCAAACTGAAACTCATACTCTATTTCCTCACCGAACTGGTTATCCTTATGCTTCTTCAATTCCTTTATCATTTCATCCTTGGAATCAACGAACATGATCTCCTGCGCTCGGATAATAGCTGCATACTGAATCTGTATCTGGTCCCAAATTAAGTCAGCCGGATCTGCCTTATCAAGCATCCCCATAATCTCCAATGTTTCTTGTGGAATATAACGACTGAACAGCCCGTGCTTCCTTGCTGCTTGGTTCCGTTCTGTAAATTGGTTCTTTGGATTCTTGTTCCCTGGATGACCGTTTGGATATCTTGGGCTTTTGGGGGTTGCAACCTTTTCTGTTTTGGTTGCATCCTTTTTAGTTGCATCCCTCGACCAACCTTCTCGGCTCTTCCTGCTCTTTAATGTGCCTAGCTTTATACCATGCTTATTAGCCAATGCAGCCAATGTAATTTTGGTTGTTTCCCACTCTTTTCGAATATCCTCCCAGTTAGGCATCTACATCAACTCCACCTCCGAATTTTAGGCATAAGAAAAAGCACCACAACGGGTACTTGGTTCTATTCGTCTTTCTTATATAAAGCAATTGTATTCTCTTTTAAATCACTTTCCTTAACGCTTAATATAATTTGATTGTCAAATATAATGTCTAATTTCTCATCAGGTAACCCTTTATTTACTTTTTTAACATCTGTGACTCTCTTACCAATAAGATCAAATATATGATTCATATTATCCCCCTCCCATCGAACTTATTCGACAAAAGGAGATATTTCCCTGCAACTATTTGCCTAAAAAGCGCTGTTTATGGGTACAGCGCAAACCTCATTAGCGAATAAATATAAAAAATGGCTGGTTATCGCATTACGAAATCCAGCTGGCTGTTTTGTGCAACTTGGCACATCAGCAAAAAAGTCGCCCCCTCCTGCTTAAGCACAACACGTGGCACGCATTGGCCGTCCGGGCTATCCCAGAACCTACAGGAACAAGCGACAATATGCGGGTAAGGATTTGCACCCTACATGTGAGATACCCAACCCAGAAGACATTCCTTTGGGTACCAACCTAGTCTTCCTACGCGTCTACCTATTCCGCCACCGCATAGCGCCATCCTTTTCCAAGGGACAGCGCCAGATACATAACACAACCCCGGTACGTCTCCGCATACCGAGGATTTTTCATACTATCATCATATCAACAAACTTCAAGGGTGTCAGTGCCTTGAAGGTGCCTTGTTACCTTGGCTGAGACCTTTTTTATCCAGTCCGTGGAGTAATCTAATTCCTCTGCGATATCTTCTAGCTTCTTTTTCTCTATATACCGCATAAATGCCACCTTGTACTCCAAGGATTCCAATTCTGACAGTCGCTTTTCTAATGTAGACTTAACACCCTTCTTTCTGTCCAAGCGCTCTGTAAGCCATTCTATGCGCTCTGACAGTTTATCCATTTTCTCTGCCGCGATATCCAACGGCACTTTTGGACTCAAGCGACCGCCAAAATTCCATTGTTTTCGTTCAGCTATGCAAACTTCAATCTGATACTCAAGAATGTCAATTTCTCTGATTAGATCGTTATAGTACCGATAGGATTCTAGCATGATTATCCTTCCTTTCTGATTGTCTTAAATCCGTTCCGTCTTACGCATCTAACAAACGGGCATACATTCTCCTGCCTTATCCATATACACCCTTTGCAATGGTTGTCTGATACTGTTACCTTCATAACCACATCACACTCACTACGAAAGCAAAGATTGCCGCAATACAGACTGATACAAGATTATTTCTTAACCTCATATTCTCTTTCTCTCCAATGATTCCCAGGAATGAAATTCCGATTATGAACAATAAAATTACTTGAAATACTATAGTCATTCTCTTTTTCCTCCTAAATATGATTTCTTATCTGTACAAATACCGGGCGTCGGTTCATCACCTGGCTTTTTCTCGTGGTATTCCACGGTGTTTTCCAGGACCGTCGATTCCTCTTTTGACAATTTGTTTTTGATTCATCAACGATTCCGAGAAGCTTCTTCACAGCATCCAGTAACGTTGATGCAGCTTTTTGGATTATCGCCTTGATGTTCTCCCACGCATCTGAAACCTTATCAACAAGCTTGTTGAATACTGATCCTTTGAACGCATTTCCGTCTGGCGTTACATATATAACGTTCTCCTTTAACTCCACCTGGTTCCCCTCCTTAAATATAAAAAGACACCGAATAAGCCTTAGCTTGATTCAGTGCCTTCCGGTTCTCGGTCAGGCTTAATTAAATTAATGATCCGTCAATAAGCAATACTTTATGTTCCTGTTCCACAAATTCATTAATAACATCAGAGACTGGTAGCAAAACCTTATTTTCCCCAGGAGCTCTACTAAACATCAATAGCGCGTAATCGCGATCCACTTCTTGTATTTCATCCTTTAAAGTGCCGTCATCATTCGCAACATATTTAGCATAATTTTTTAGTGCTTCATCTTTGTCTTTCGCTTGCATAAGTGCGTAATAAGGCTCGTGGATTTCAAAGTATTTCACTTTATATTCCTCCTTTTTAATATTGACATTCCTCGCAAATGTCTCCTTCTTCTTCTACCTCTCGCCCAGCGCAATTACCGCATAGGATTTCTTCTTCCAAAGTTATACCTCCTCTTTTCGGTCAGTCTTTAATTAATTTTTGTGTGCCGATCTATTCATTTGGTTCAAGTGGTCTTCAAATGAACTCAAATTAAATTTTTCTCCCATGTAATGTTCTTGCAAGTAAAGCAAGGCTTCTTCGAACACATTTATTTCAAATGAGTGTGGAAAATCTTCATCCTTTCCCATGAAAGCAAACATTAATTCAGCCATTACACTTGCTGATTTGTTTATGGTTTTTTCTTGTTCATCAATCTTCTTTTGGGCGATGCCTAGTTCACACCACCAACATGCTTCATTTTCAATATGACAAACACAAGCACTACTCATTTTTACACCTTCCTCTTCCTGGTATCCTCCAACCTGTCCACCTTGCCATCGTGCATGACGACTTTCACTTCTCCGTAATCCGGCAAGTCGTGTTCAATGAGTTCGCCCCGTTTAACCACATATAACTTATTTTCTTCAAGAAGGCTGATCACTGCCGTTGTTGTGTTGTCGTGCATGTTAGTCCTCCTGTCATTCCTTTAGTGCTTGGTTAACTGTGTAGTACGCATTTCTAACACAATTGATAACCGATTCATCATCCGACAATTCTCTTTTTGCCCTTTCCAGTGCTTTCCGTAATCGTTTGTTTTCCTCTTCCAGTTCAAGACTCTCGCACAACGGACACTCATACCCGCCTTCATCTGTATCTAGCTCTTGACATGCGTTATATTCAAATCCACAGTCAGGACATTCGTACATGTCAACCACTTTATCTATCGTGATATGGTGCGTCCAAGCTGTTTCTTTATCGTATGTTTTAGCCAATTATTTTCCCTCCAATGCTTCTGATATCTGTCTTTTAAACATTTTATCAACGTGCTTCAATTTCAATATCCCGAGTAATAATTTTCGATATCGCTTGTTTTCTTCTTTAATTTGATTTGTGTAATCCTCAATACTATCCATTGATAACTTTGTGAGTTTGAGATGTTCTATTTCCTTCTGCTGTTCCCTCATCACTTGGATGGCCACATCAACAATGTGCTTTCCCAATCCTTTTCCATAATGGTTTTCCCGCAGGTATTCATGCAAATCATCCATTCTACCACTAATATCCAGCAAATATGTTTCCGTTTTAGCTATTTTCTCCGCCTGATCCTCCACAGTGGAGATGAGCCATTCTGCATCTTCTCTAAATAAGCAAGGCTTGTTTGCTGGGTTCATAAATCTGTCTAAGTGATTCTTTATCTCCTTCAACTGTTCCTTATCAGTCATGCTTTTGTCTGTATCTGTTGTCTCAACTACAGTTAAGTGCTCTTCACAAATCGGGCAAGAAGGAGTTTCAAATGTGGCATAACTTACTCCCCATTGATAATTACAAACTTGGCATTTATATTTTTCGATTGATTTCATCCCTCTACCTCCAAGTAATGCAGTTCAATTTCATCTTCCGTAGCAAGCCTGTACCCTTCTTGGGCGTTAATAATTTTCTTTTCCACCTTGTTCATTATCGGCAGAACAACTTTGTAATCATCGTGTATGGCGTGGTCTCCTATCTTGAATTGGGTCATTCCTTTCCCCTCCTTGACTATGCCCCGCAGGCCTTGATTGATTTGTTGCATGGGATCACCATCCTTTTTCATCGAACTACGCATTAATCCAATACATCCGGGAAAGTTTTTCTTACTCTATCAACAAAAGCGGACACTTTTTTATCAACGATTTCTCTTTTTACCGCCAGTTCCTCAACAGTACCGTAAAGATTATGGAATTCCTTATCTTGAATATCTTTAGCTTTCAACTCAATCAATTCATTAAGTAATTTTCTTTGCAATTTAACCTGCTTTTCGTTCTGGAACATTGAAATTTGAGCAAGCATTTTATCACCTTCTATACCTCACAGTTTTTATCTACTCCACTTCAATAATTTCAATCCGTTTCGGCCTTTCGATCTCCCTCCAACGTATCGCCTCATATATCCTCTGCCAGTGTGAGTTCACATTTATCATTGCATCCATGACATGAGCATTTTTCTTGTCATCTGCAAGTGCTATCTGGCTTGATTCAGTGGGAAAAATGTACCATCCGCCACCGCCGGACTTTCTGTGTGATGGCGGTCCTTCTCCTGCGTAATATTTTCCGTCCAATTTGATGATGTACTTCATGCTATCCTCCACCCCTGTCGAATCCGGGCTTTGACTTCGTGATTCTGGAGATAGCCATATTGCCAAACGTGATCTCGTTCCTCTTTCCGATAGAGCAGGTACCAACCTGCCCTGTATTTGCGTTTCATGGAATCACTTCCTCAATTTACATTTCTTCAAATCTACCGTTTCTGTTAAATGTCCTTTAATGTGTTTGTGGCGCTAAATCTTCGTACTGTGTACTAGTTTTTAAGTTGCTTTAAATTGCCATACATTTTCTACTTGTTGAACTAACCATTCAATATCGTGTGTATCGAATGTCCAAATATCACTGTCGGCACGTTGAATTTCCTTTTTTATACGCTCCAATCGTTTATATTCCTCGATCATCAGCAAGAACACCCCTTCTTAAATCCGGTTTACTTAAAATATAATATTCTGTTGCTTTAGACGGTTTGCTGCCCCAGACTGTCCAAACACATTCCATTGTTGGTGATCCGCCTTTTTTACCAAAATGAAAATCAGGTCTCCAATTTAATGGTAGAACGTATTTAGGTTTATATTGATTAAAAAGATCCGTCCTCCCTCTTGCGTGCCAATACTGTGATTTAAGTAAGAAAGCGAACGGTTTACCTAATTCAACTGCTCTTTCAATGAACTTTGCTGATTCCTTAAAAGGTGGATTTGTGATTACCCAATCGCTTTCCCTTGGCTCACAATCAAGAAAGTCTATTCCATTCAATCCGTACCCTGTTTCGTATAATTCCGTTGAAATAACCTCATAGCCTAAACTCTCAATAATTTTACTCATATGTCCTTCTCCACAAGCAGGCTCCCATATTATCTGATCTTTAGGAATCCCCAAAAAATTCAATAGCGCAATTGTAACCTCTGGTGGTGTTGGATAAAAATCTGTACCTGATCTGTCGTTTGCGCTTTTATTTGCTAGTATATTCCCCTGCAAAATATCACCCCTTTAAGTCGTTAAATGGTTCAAACCCGCATTAATTTTCCGGTAAGGACGGCAAGCTCCCTTTTCTGCCGCCCAATCTTTTCCCTTAACTGCTGATTCTCCGCACCTAGATGTCTTCGTTTATCCGCCTTTGTTTTTTCGCGCTGGAACCGTTTGTTCATCTCTGCGAGCGCATTTTTCTGGCTGTTAATCTTTTGATCCTGTTGGACTAGGATTTTCTCAATCTGTTGGACCAACGGTTCCAATCTGTTTGTGCTTACCGTCTTTTGACTGGATATAATTGTTTTTAACTCCTCGATTGGCAACGAGCAGCAACTCCCTTCGGTGCGTATACTGCCTGTTTTCTGCTTTGACCACTTCCTTGTTCTCTCCAGGGGCGTATACTTCAACCACCTGGAGAAGATCACCTTCATTCGTTGCAGCTTTCCGTTCGACTGACCAGCGAGCGATCATTTGACTTCACCAAGCTTTTTGTAATGTTCAAATTGCCCGTTTTTTCTAAGAGAGTGAGCCATACTTAGTACCGTCCCATGTGTCCTTCCTAGAGCCATGGCTATATCTGCTTTTTTCGCACCATCCCAACTGGAACACAGATAAATTAAGTCTGCTGTTGTCCATGGTTTACCGTGATTCTCATGAAAATCTGGGTTGAATCTCATGCGCCGGTTTGAAGCTGTGTATTCAACGCCATCTATTGCAATTACTTCTGTCATGCAATCTCCTCCACCCTTATTTCCACCCTTGGATTCTTCTTATCCACTTCAAAAGCATGTTTCACGTCACCGATCTGCGCCCATCCATCATTCTTGATGACACCAGCTTCCACAAGCCCATCAAAGATGAATTTCTGTCCGCCCATGATATTGTCTTTGTCCTTTCTTCGGTCCTTGCAATACCATGTGATTTCAAAGTTGGCTTTATCTATTTTTGGTAGGTTCCTAGATTTCAAAGCGACAAGCCTTGTGTATGTACGCTTCATATTTGCGTATTGCATATGATGTTTTTTGCTTGCCGCCACTATTTCATTCATGGTTGGGAATTCCCCTGGAATAATGATTTTCACACCATCCCCTGCCTGTCGATGCGCTCACAGTAAAGTTTGTATAGTTGCACAACGGGCATTTTCTCTAAGGATTTCTTGTCATAGCCTGTGAGCCTTAATAGTTCGGTAATGTAGAAGTCTCTGCTTTCTTCCATCAGGAATCACCTTCTACTTCATCAGCGGACATTTGGTTCTCATCGACTTCCTGCATCTTCTTCCAGCAGACAGGACCATAACCGCGTTCTCTGCTTTTGGCATCCTTTAATTCACGACCACATTTAGCGCACTCCATTCAAATCTTCCTCCTTCACAAAAACTCCGTTCACCATCTTGCCTTTCCGATCTCGTATTTCGTCATATGCCAATGCAGCACATTCTTCAATACTCGTACCAAGTTGCATAGCCAAGATTGTTAGGACAACGTACATATCACCGATGGAATCAATTACTTGATCAGGTTTGTCCTTAGCCCTTCCCTGGCATAACTCCCCAAATTCTTCCCCAAGCTTTAGAATTTGCTTGTTTGGGTCTGCTGTATGTAGATTCCGTTCCTCTGCCCAAACTTTTATTTTTGTGGTTAATTCTTGCATCATTTTTTGTTACCTCCGTTTTTTATCTAAATAAGTCAATAATTATTCAAAACACCCCGACAGTTGCCATTATTAAAAGTGGGATAAAACAACCAAAATTCATTTTCACAGGGTAATCATCATATTTTTTCATTGCTTCGTCACTTCCATAAACCAGTCTTTGTCATTTGTCATAAGCGCCATTTCCACAAATATCCGCTTGGCTTCCTCTTGCACTTCCGGTAAAATATCCTCGTAGTTTACTAACAAGTTAGGGTGTATGGTAGTTGTGCCTGACCGTCCAGGGTAATGCACTTCTACCCCTTTGCCCTCACGTATGGATTCGATCCATCCGATGTTTCCGAATCTTTTGCGTTGGACCCACTCACCCGGTTTCACAATAGCCGCCCCCTTACGGTTATTTGCGTTCCCTCTCCATTTCCTGCCGTTCTTCCCGAATCACCTTACGTTGCCAATTAAGCCATTCCCTTTTAGTCCATTCCTTCGTTCCTGTTACCTTCATGCTCCCTCACTCCTTTGGTATCTTCCGGATTTCTGATTCATTGCTTTTATTTGGTCCTCGGTGAAATTTTGATGTTTCCAAGCATTGAGCATGTTTATACTTGTGTTGAGTTTCTTGGCAATGTTTTTATCCGTGAGCCCTTGCGCTTTCATTTTTTTATAAGAATTTTCGTTTAATCCTTTTATTTCGATTTTTATAAACCCGTTCTTGCGCTTCCAGGTAAGCATCATACTCGGGGTCATGCCGTGCATAGGTCCGATCTCTTTGTCCATCAGCCCTTTTTCTCTTAGCATCTCGTATCTGGACACTGTGAGTGGCTCCTTGACCTTGGCACTTGCAAAGCGTTCCAACGTAACCCCTGCTTCCTGCTCGATTTCTTTTCTTGTCAGCCCTCTACCTAGCAGATATTGATATTCGCTTGTGGTCATGTCCTCGCCTTTTGCGAGTATCCGGGATACCCTTGGCGAATACCGGGCAACTCTCCCGACTTCCGTTGCTTGTTGGCATATCTCACAGTTACAGTTGATTCCCATTAACGGGGGATGGTTTGCTAATATGCTTCCGACTTTTTCTAAGACCATGATCCGGTCTATTCGTTCATGGACTAGGTTCATTTTGTTTGCTCCTTTCTACAAACTTGTTTAAATACCAGGTGGCTTTCTCAATGTCCTGTAAGCCGCCCTTGTGCCGATATCTGGACAGATATTTTAATGCGTTACCGATGCAGTATCCCTCAAACCCTTCATCTGTCAGCTTGTCCTCAATGTAATCAATCACTTCAATGTCTCCGGTATTATAATGTGGTGGGTGATTTACTAAATCATCTTCGACTTCCCGGAAAAACTTATCGTTCATTTCTCTTACTTGATCTGGGTTCACTTCCACCCCTCCTAAAAATAAGCGTTAGCACTGCATTCAACGTCTATCTGCCGATACTGCGCTTTCCGTTCTTCTTCCTGCATGAAGGCTTCAAAAGCTTCATCTGTCGTGTTGGGTATCAATTCAGCCTTATATAAGTCGTATTTATCTGCCCAGTACCATGGCCCGTAGAGATCCTCATGTAGTTTCTCTAGTTCTCTTCGGAATCGCTCATTATGATGTGGCCCGCGTTTTCCCTTATGGTGTTCAAAGCAGAGGAAGCGAATGTTTCTCCATTTCCCCCTGCCTGAATCGCTTCTGAACTTTACATGGTGAGCTTCCAATCCAATTGTTGTTCCGCATACAAAGCAAGTGTCGCCATTTTTCCTTAATGCTTCGTTGTATTCCGTTCTGTTTATTTTCCCTCTAGTGGATGCCAGTGGGATTCTTCGGCCCCTATATATTTCAGGCTTGTTATGCTGCTTCCGTTGCTTGACTGGCACTTTCCGTACCTGTTCTGCTTTGCT
>RWZE01000133.1_pt1 | contig 12905 bp, 17 predicted proteins | sample 2187721 | NCBI WGS metagenome assembly RWZE01 (sample SAMN10531867, study PRJNA481165) | viral metagenome | isolation source: viral particles purified by filtration and ultracentrifugation from about... | host: Nasonia giraulti 16.2 | place: USA:Tennessee | collected 2011-04-01
TGCAGAAGATTTACAAGATGTATATGAGTTTATTAAATTTAAAAAAAGCCAAAAAAAATAGACAATGGCTTTTGTATAGATAGAAAATTAAACAGAGGGGTTGATTAGTTGAAGAAATTATTACTTTTAAGTGTGGGAACGGTGTTATTTCTTTCTGCTTGCGGGGATAAACCTGCTATTGAAGAGAAAAATAGTAATCCTCCAGAACAAATGAATGATGATTCTCAAACTGAAGAAGTAGAAGAAACTAATAACGAAGAACTTATAATAGATACAAAAAAGAAATTAGGTTTGGAAACCGAAGATATTTTTAAAGCTAAATTATTCGAAGATCAGGAAGATACTTTACAAAGTTTTGAATATGAAAACATGAAAATTGATGTAGTTGATAGTGATCCATTTAGAATGTATGTATATTATATTGATGGTTCCGATTACGCATCTGGCATTGTCTTGAGGAATAGCGGGAAAAACAGAGAGTTAAGCCAGGAAACGTTTGATTTTTTCTATAATAAGTTGGATGAAGGAATACAAGAAGCATCACGTCAATTTAAAAGAGCTGATAATGATTATTACCTCAACGGCTTAATATTCAATGGTGAAATTGACATTGATAATCCTCCTATGGATATTTCAGAAATATCTGGGGAAGATTTCTTTTTAAATGAAGATAATGTTGAATTTTATAAAGATGCTCTAAATAAAGCTGAATACAAGGAAATATATGAAAATGTAATTTCTTATCTTAATGATAATGACGTTCATGGTAATGATTCAGCTTATCAAATTAAAGAGATTATAGAACCTATTCATGATAATTTGGATAAAGTAGAAGTTCATTATGATGATTTTGATAATGTATCTACAATGTATTATCAAGGCATGACAGATATAAACGGCGATAACTATTTCATTCCCTATGTTTCTTCGGAAAATACTGATATGAGCTTGTTGGTTGGGTTTGAAAAAGAAGGTTGGTTGTTCGCTGACAAACTATATTTTAATATTGATGGTGATAAGGAATATTTTGGAAGTTTTGATCCTGATAGAGATGTATTAGACGGAGGGAAAATTCGAGAAGAATACACACAAAACAACTATGATGAAGAATTAGTAGAGAAAATTATTGATGCTAATGAGGTGAAGATGAGATTTGAAGGCGATAAAGGAGAGTTAGATAAAACTCTCTCCAACGAGAGTTTAGAAGCTCTTAAAACCATTTATTCACTCAGAAATATTAGAAGTGATTTGAACAGTGTCTTAATTAATTTCCAAAAATAAATCAATTGAGGGTGTACTTAAGTACGCCCTCTATTATAACTTTAAAACGAACATACATTCTTGAAATTGGGGGAGTTAGTTTGTATTCTCACCTAGAAGATTACATTTATGAATTATATTTGAAAATCGGCATCACTAAACCATCTGACATGGATATGTTTTTAATTGCAAAATTATTAGGAGTTATTATCTCTTACAGAAAAAGACCGTTTAGAACAGAAAAAGAAATTGTGATAAATAAAGGAACAATTAGAAGCGAATGGATGATGTTTGGTCATGAAATTTGCCATTATCTGAGACATGTCGGTATTCAACTAGCAATGAATAAACTATTTATCGATCTCCAGGAGTATCAGGCTGATTATTTTGCCTATCACTTTTGCGTACCTACATTCATGTTGGATGATATGAAAATACAATGTGCTAAAGAGATCGTCAAACACTTTGATGTTGACTATGAATTTGCTTTACGACGCTTGGAAATGTACGAAAATAAACAATACACAAGGAGTGCATCATTTTGAGAAATGGAGAAGTCGGACTTGTTTTAGAAGAATTATTAAAAATCTTAAACAAATCTAAGAGCCGCTGGGCTTTCAAAGAAGCAAACAAAATACTGGAGATGTTAATAGGTCACTACTTCATGGGCAAAAATTACGAAAATAATGGCATGGAGTGGTCACGAGAAGATTCAAAAATCATGGCTTACCAATTATTAAATACCTTGCACTTTAATGAAATGACTTTAGAGAAAAAACCGTAATCAAAGTAAATAACTTCTGAAGACTCTATATATTTTTAGGTTTATAAGAACATACATTCCTGAAAGGAGGATGCTTATGAAAGTAACATCACTGGAAACCAAAAGAAAATAGAAAGCTATGGAGGAAATGGCTGTGCTGCCCGTTTATGAATCCGTTCATTTTAATGAAGATGGCGATTTAATAGGGATTAAAGAAATACCAAAATACTACTTAATGGATGAAGGTGATTAGTAATGGCGAGCTTTAAAAAGTACAAAACAAAAACCGGCGAAAAATGGTTATTTAAAATTAGAACCGTCCATGACCCAATAACAGGGAAAAAGAAACAAACTACGAGAAGAGGATTTGATACAAAGCCGGAGGCTGAAAGAGCTGCGCGCGCACTATTAAATGACCTTGATTTAGGAAAAACAGTTTATAATAATCCGATTACTTTTAATGAATTTGCTACAAAATGGCTGAGTATCTACGAAAAAGAACGTGGGGTCAAACCTGGAACGATACGTATAAGACAACACGAGATTAACAATTTAAGTAAGCACTTCGGAAATATCCGTATGATTGATATAACATGGAATGTATATCAAAAAGCATTACATGATTTGCAAGAAAAATTTGCTTATCAAACAGTGAGTGGCGTTCATACTACTGGAAGAATGATCTTTAAAAAAGCGATTCAGTTAGAAGTAATTAAGAAAGATCCAACAGAATACGTTTATTTAACCAGGAAAAAGAAAACTGTTGAAGAATTAGAAACAACGACCTACTTACCAAAATATATGGAGAAAGGACAACTGGCATACTTTTTATTAACTGCAAACAGTGATGGTCTCACTCTTGATTTTGAGGTATTTTTAACATTAGCCTATTCTGGTTTGCGGGTTGGCGAAATGTGTGCTTTAAAAGAAACAGACTTGATAAATGAAAACAGCAATTATTTTCTAAAAATAACCAAGACTTATTACAATCCTAAAAATAATATTATTGATTATCAGCTGGTAACACCTAAAACGGAAAGCTCTGTTAGAACTATTGATATTGACTACAGAGTTGTTAAAGCCCTAAAAGAAGTAATAGAATTAAATCATCAATTAAAAAATGAAGTTGGAAAAGAATATCATGACGAAAACTTCATTTTTGTTAATCGGAATGAGCACTATGGGTATCCTATCTATCCTAAATTAATCGATTCTCGAATGAAACGTCTTTTAAAGAAAACAAAGGAATTAAATCAAGATTTATCTCCACATTCGTTGAGACATACACACACTTCTTTGCTTGCCGAAGCCGGTGTTGCATTAGAAAGGATTATGGAGAGGTTAGGTCACTCAGACGACAAAACAACCACAAATATTTATTTACACACAACCGAAGAAGTAAGAAAAAGAGACTCCGAAAAATTCGGGAGTCTCATGAATAACTTGCTTGATTTTTAGTGAAATGCGGTCAAAATGCGGTCATTTAAATTGTTAGACCGCCTTAACCGTTGTTGTATCAACGTTTGAGCGAATGACTTACATCATGCCGCCCATATACCAACACAATATATTCTTTATTATTGTATTTTAATTATCTATTTAAATTCAATTTTTTCAAGTTTTCCCATTCAATTTTTATAATTACCAATAATAAATTTTAATTAATTTGTGGTCAAAAAACGGTCATCTAATCTAATAAAAACATTTCGTCTTCTTTCACTTATTTATTAATTATATCATAAGTCAAAAGAGGGTTCTTCTTTCTTTTGACTTGTACTTGCATAATACCTAAATTTCTATATGTTTGTTGAAGATTCTATTCTTCATTTGGACTATCCCCTACATCGAAATCTCCAATATATTCCCTTAATTTTTTTGCAGAAATATGATAATTCCATCTGTTTTCAGACATTTGCATCGCTGTACCAATTGGTAATATCTTACGTTGTAATCCGATTCGCACAAATTGCTCTGACTTCCCTAATATTTCTGCAGTTTCTGCTACGCTAAGGTACCTTGGTGTAAGTGTGTTCTTATGACTATTCGAATAAAGTAATTTTTCAATATTCTTAAGAAGCTTTTCGTTCTCTTCCCGGATAACTTGCCTTATGGATTCTTCAATAGACACTTTAACCTCTCCTTTCTATCAAGGAAATTCGGAATTTATCAATTTAAATCAGATTGTCTATCGTATATATTCTACAAAAATTAAGTCAAAACCTTTTTATTTACCATTTATTACATCTTGAATAATCTTGACCTTACGAACGTATATTCTTATAATGAAATACATATAATAATACAAACATACATTCGTATTAAAGGGGGGTTACCGTGAAAGAAATTATAATGATGGACTATACTAACGAACCACGCCGGGATATTATGTGCATAGATGCGAAATCATTTTTCGCCAGCGTTGAGGCCGTTGAACGTAAGCAACACCCTTTATACGCTCGCATTGCAGTTGTATCAAAACCAGATAATCAAGGTGGCCTGGTGTTAGCTTCCTCCCCTCTGGTTAAGAAGGAATATGGTGTTAAAACTGGTACTCGTATATATGAAATCCCTAAAAAAGCGAATATCCAAATAGTAGAGCCTCGCATGGCTTTATATCTAAAAAAGAACATGGAGATATTGCGTATCTTTAAACGGTATGTAACTAAAGAAGATCTCCTTGTTTATTCAATCGATGAGTCATTCCTTGACGTGACTAAATCACATAAGCTTTTTGGCAGCACCCATGAGATAGCAAAGAAAATCCAACGTGATGTATGGAGAGAACTTGGATTGGTTTTAACTGTCGGCATTGGTCCCAACCCACTATTAGCAAAATTAGCCCTGGACCATCAGGCAAAGCATGACGAGAAAAACGGATTTATCGGTGAGTGGAAATATGAAGATGTACCAGATACAGTGTGGAAAATAAGGCCGCTTAGTGATTTTTGGGGCATAGGTAGCAAAACTGAGGAGAAGCTCAATCGAATGGGTATACGAAGTATTGGGGAACTGTCACAATATAATTTTAAAAAGCTTAAAAATAAATTTGGTGTTATTGGCCTACAACTCTTTTTTCATGCTCATGGAATTGATCGGACCCTTTTGTCAGACGTTTATACACCTAAAAGCACATCGTTCAGTAGGAATCAGATTCTAAACCGTGACTATAAAGATATGCATGATATTGAGGTTGTCATAAGAGAAATGACTGATGAAAATGTAACTAGATTGAGGAAGAATTTCTTAATGACCAGCGTTGTGAAGTTGTATATAGGCTATTCCCGTGATGTCGTGCAGGGTGGGTTTAATCAGCAAATGAAAATCGTACCAACGGATTCCTCGAAAACGTTAAAAGAATACATGGTTTACCTATTTTATAAACATTATGAAGAAGGAACTCCTGTCCGGACTGTCAATGTTACATTCGGAGGTCTTAAACATAAACAGTCGCTGCAGCTTAATTTATTTGAGCCGGCGGAAGAGACAATCCAAAATGAAGAACTAGACCTAACTATAGACCATATACGTCAAAAATATGGATATACCTCTCTTTTGCATGCTTCCAGCCTGCTTGATGGTGGTATGGCGAGATTTAGGGCTAAGTTGGTAGGTGGGCATAGGGCTGGAGAAGAATAATAAAGAAATGACACCTGCTTTTGTAGGTGTTTTTATTTGCAGCAAAAAGTTTTAACAAATATGTTGACGTACTTTTTGGAGTACGTTATAATTAAATTAACAAATCAAACAAAGGAGCGATTAAGATGAAAAACGTTATGAAGAAGGCTTGGGATATTGCTAAAAAGGGACAAAAGAAATTCGGTGGCAAAGTTAGCGAATATTTAGCAGCTGCGCTTAAAATGTCTTGGGCTTTAACTCGAAAAACTCGTGTCACTACTACCGCAGGCAGTCGCAATCATAAATCTTGGGTAGCTCAGATCACTGGCACTCATCCTAAGTTCAAACTTAATCGCTCTTTTGTTGAGAGTGTAGACCATAACATGAGTGAGCGTTACTTTGATTTAGTTGATGGCATCTATGAGGTTTGTGATGCTGGTTCCCGTCAGTTTTTTCATATTGTTAAAGGTAACGTAGAGGAAGTTGAATATAGTGAGGTTATGGAGTTGGTTGCATAATGGCTAAAAAGAAAGACTTAACTGGCCAACGATTTGGAAAGTTATTGGTGCTAGAAGAATTACCTGACCGCATAAATAAAAGGATCGTGTGGAGATGTCAGTGTGATTGCGGGGAACCGATTGATGTTAAAGGTATTTATTTAACTACCGGCCAAACAACTTCTTGCGGCTGCATTAAGCGTAGTTTAGATGAAGAACATCTTAGAAATGATTATGATGCAAAACGTGTTGACGGCGTAGCTAAACAGCTCTTTAAAGGGAAAGAACCGCGTAAGGATAGCTCCACTGGTTTTAGGGGAGTGGCAAAGTATTATACTCGTAAATCCAAAGAAGAAAGATACAGAGCATGGATAACTGTTAAAGGCAAGCAGTTTTATAAGTCTGGATTTCTTACTCCAGAGGACGCTTACTATAACGGAAGATTGGAATTAGAAAAGAAGCACTTACCTAGAAAGGATGATAAAAAATGATTATTGATACAAATAAAGTGCAAGCATTGTTACTTGATAAAAACGTTAGTTATGATCGCATTGTGGAATTCACAGGAATGAGTAAGGGTGCTCTTTACCCCTATCGAACCGGAAAGAGAAACATTTCCGCTATGAGTATTGAGGTAGCTTTGAAGCTGCAAGAATTGTACGAAAGAGTTAATGAAGAACATGATGATGTGAAATCAGATGTCAAAATTAAAGGATTAAAGAAAGCTGTTAGCGAATTTAATAAGTGGGACGAACAAGCCAGGATTTATTTTGATAAAAATGAACTAGAAGTTTGGACTATGGTTTATCCTGGAGGGAATGAATCTTGGGAGAATTATCATGATGAAAACATTATTGAAGTTGCTAGCAAGCAAGGGGCCGCAGCCAATGATAACGATTATTTGAGTATGAGAGAATTAAAAAGGAGATGTTATAAATGAAAGTATGGCAAAGAGAAGAAAATGGCGTTAAGTATGAAGTGGTCGAAGTTCCATTTGATGGGGATTTGCATGAATTTACTGTTGTTGAATATGATAGCGAGAATACGGGAGATGTTTTAGCAACAATATCTCCTGCTGACCTTGAAGATCAAGAAAGAATCATTAAGGATTTAGATAATGGTAATGGTGTTGACGGCTGGGAAGACGGCATGGGCAACACAATTAGTATATAAAAAAAGACGCTCGCAAAGAGCGCCTTTTAGGTGATAAGAGAGTGACTATCACCCTTACCCCATATAACTATTATAAAGCCATGTGGTGGGCTTCTAATCTTTAACCATTTTCAATACCTTATCCAGTTTTTGTTTGCTCCCTGTTTCAAAATATCCTGCAAACGGGCACCCTATTTCACGAACTCTTTCTAATACATTCCCGATTGTAAATGCTGTAGGAGTCAATTCTTCATTCACTTCATTCCAATACAAGGGGGTTGAGACGGTTCCTTCTTTAGTTTTTCTTGGACTATAGGGTGCAATTAACGTTTTGTCTTGACCATGCTGCACGTAATCAATATACAATCGGCCGTTTCGATTCTTTTTCAGTCGTTCGGTCGTAAAATCATCCGGGTATGCTTTCTCCAAAGTTTTTGCTACAGCCTCTGTAAAAATCCCTGTCTCATCATATGTCATACTCCCCTCTCTGATGGGAATATACACTTGTATGCCTTTGTTTCCAGACGTTTTAACAAAAGACACAAGGTCTAAATCATCCAGTATTTGCTTTAGTAATTTGGCTGCTTTTACCGCCATAGGAAAATGATCTCGATCAGGCGGGTCCAAATCAAATACAATCTCTAGCGGTGTGACGTGTCCGATTCGCTGAAAAGGTACATGATATTCGATGGAACCATGATTTGCTAACCAGACCAAGCTTTCTAATTTATTGCAAACAATTAAATCGTCAGTAGCATCGGATGACAAAAAGTCTGGTGCATAATCCGGTATGCTTTTCTGGAAAAATGATTCTTCCTCTATTCCGTCCGGACATCGAATGACCGTTAAGGCACGCTGTTTTAAAAATGGCAACATCCAGAGTGATATTTCTCTAATATAAACTAAAAGATCTTTCTTCTTAAAAGCGTCCGGCCATAAATATTTATCAGTATTTGAAACCTCAATAGGCAACTGCGCCATGTCTAACTGCAGTTTATCCAGTGTACAGTCAGTGTAAGGTGTAGAAGGATTGATATCTCTAAAATTAGGTTCTCTCAACTCTTTACTATATAAATCCAGAGTATTGATTGTACTTGTTATAGCCGGTGGCAGATGATACGAACCATCGGAAAACTCACCTTGCTCCTTAAAAAGCTTTTGCACCGTTTCTGCTGATTCTTTTTTCAAGCCATGCTTACATGTGCCGATAGTTATTAAATTATCATTATTTAGAACGTTAACTGTGAAATAGCCATTACTGGGATTATACTCAGTCAAAATACCTTGAATCACCCTCCAGTTTTTTATTTTAAACCAATCATGATGATTCTTTCCCTTTTGATACGTGCTGTTTCCCCTCTTTGCCACAATGCCTTCACTCTTGGATGAAGAAACAACTTGCTGGATATCTTCAATAGAAGTAAATGTTTCTACAAGTTTTAAAACCTCACCTGAAACAGGCTCTAATAATTGATGAAGGATTTCCTTCCTCAAAGACAGATTATTTTGATTAAGTTTCTTCCCTCTTATTTCTGTAATATCAAACGCCATTAACGATGCAGGTCTATTGGCTGCCTGTTGTTCAATCCGATCAACACTTTTCATCCGACCGCGCATTTGAATTTGAGAGAAATTTGCTTGGTAGGAATGATTTAATACCACTAACTCCCCATCTATTTTTAGTGGCAATTTACTTTTAAAGTAATAATAATTATCATTGCACCAATTAATGATTTCCGGAAATTTATTAGAAATGTCATGACTGTTCTTGCTTGTCAAAATAATATTTTTTTCAGTCCAACTCAACTCACATCTAAAGCCGTCATACTTAACCTCATAAAGCCATTCATCGCCCTCTGGGATGTCGACCCTCTCTATTGGTTTCATCCAATCCACTTCTATCACCTCTTTTAAATTAGGATGCCTCATATCTTTGTATAAAAAACATACAAATCAGCAAAATATATTTAAAAAGGAGGCACGGAAATGCACACGATGTGGAAAGGTACTATTAGCTTTGGTCTGGTCAACATACCAGTCAAAATGCATGCAGCAACTGAAAATAAAGATATAAAATTAAGGCAGTTGCACAAGAAATGTAAAACTCCTATAAAATATGAAAAGACTTGTCCAAACTGTGGTGATGAAGATGTTAAAAGTGAGGATATTGTTAAGGCTTATGAGTACGCAAGTAACAAATTTGTTGTCTTAGATGATGAAGAATTAGAAGCTTTGAAAAAAGAACAGGAAGATAAGGCTGTAGAAATTATGGATTTTGTAAAGTTAGAAGAAATTGACCCGATTTATTTTGAAAAGAGCTATTACTTATCTCCAGGTGATGGTGGTACTAAAGCATACGCCCTATTACGAGAGGCTTTAACAGACACTGGAAAGATTGGTATTGCAAAGATGATGATACGCTCTAAGGAACAACTTGCTGTAATTAGAGTGTATAAAGATGCTATCGTAGTTGAGACAATACACTACCCGGATGAGGTTCGGGCAGTTGGTGACGTCCCTAACGTACCAAGCCAGGAATCAGTTGGCAAAAAAGAGTTAGATACTGCCAAGCTTTTGATTGATCAGCTCACAACAGAATTTGAACCAGAGAAATACAAAGATGATTATCGTACTGCTTTAATGGAATTGATTGAGGCTAAAAAGAATAATGAAGAAATCGAAATCGGTGGAGAACCTAAAGCGAAGCCGGATAACGTGGTCAATCTCATGGATGCATTGCAGGAGTCCTTGAATCGTGCTAAAAGTGAGAAGCCAAAAAAGAAAACAACCACTAAGAAGAAAACAGCTGCCAAAAAGACTACCAAAGCAACTCCGAAGAAGAAAGCTACTTCTTGATAGCCCTCAGATGAGGGCTTTTTTAATCAAAGGAGTCACAAGATAATATCCCGCAAAGCATTGTATGTCAGTAACGTTGTGAATGTGATTTATTGATCCGTTGGGTTGGTATGGTAAAAGAAATTAATAACTTTAATTAGCTTATCGCGCAAAAAGCTGTTTTTCGGTGCAGGAACTCTACTGATTGATGTAGAATATAGTTAAAGACAGTTTGAGATAGTTAAAGTAAGTTAGAGACAGAAAGTATTTGATTTTTATTTGACTTTAGTGTAAATTATTTAGAATGTCTTAATTCTATGTAAAAATACAAAAGTCAAAAACTACTGCCACATAATCGATAAATAATTTGGGGTCATTGATATGGTAAGAAAATTTACTGGTTTTCACGGAACTGAGAAAGAAATAGCCAATCGAATTATTAGGAGTAATTTTGTACTAAGTAACAAAGGATGGCTTGGAAAAGGTGTTTATTTCTTTGAAGAGAGTTTAGATAGAGCAATTGATTGGGCAAGATTTTCTCATCCTGGAAAAATAGCTAACGTCATTGAGGTAGTTTTAGAAATTCCTAATGAATTTGTATTTGATACAACAACAGATTCGCACGCCATCGAATTTCATGATTTTAGGGACTCGATAATTAAAAGGATTGAGCAAGGCAAAAACCGCGATTTATTGTCTCATAATTCCGGTGATTTTGACGGGAAAATTTATGATTTAATTGCGCAGAAAAAGAAGTCAATTTTGATTAGAGCTAAAACATTTACTCAACCAAAAATTGAAAGAAGTATTCATATTCCAACTTCAAGAGTACCTAATGCAGTTGAACTATGTTTAAAAAATGTTAGTTATGTCAAAAGTAAAAGTAAAGCTTCTTTACCCTGTGAGGAGGGATAACATGAGTGAATATAAGAATAATCCAAAGGAATATATAGAAGGTTTAAGTGATGATGAATTTTATAAAATGCTTGAATCTGTTGGCTTCGAGGTTAGAGAAGGAACCGGTAAGATCATTTTCACTGATACACATCAGGATTTCAAAAAGGTTATTGACGGCGAGAAGTACCGTTTGAATCAAAATAGTAACATTAAGGTAAGTAATAACGATAAGTTACGATTCAGTGCTAAATTTGAACTTGTAGCTTGATTAATTATTATGAAACTATGAAAAGATTTAAATTAATGGAGAGATAATATGAGCGAACAAGTAAAAAGCACATTAACTTTTGATGAATATTCAGTTTCTGAGATGGTTTTCAAAAGAAATTATGAGTTTGATGCAAATCAAGAAGTTGATCTAAGTTTCTCTTTAAATGGATCTGCAAACATCTCTGAGAATTTAGATGAAGCCTGGTTAGATATTATTTGTACAGTATTTAAAGAAGAATTCGAAAATGGAGAAGCTCCTTTTTATTTAAAAATAGGTATGACTGGAAAGTTTGGTTTAAGAGTGAAGGAAGAAGAGTTAGATATTCAAAGTTTTCAAATGAACGGTATGGCAATTCTACTTCCTTATTTGCGATCATTAATAACCAGTTTTACATCTCAATCAGGAATGTCACCAATAATTCTACCACCCATAAATGTTTACAACGCTTTTAAGTTAGTTGAATCGGATCAAGAAGATACTGAATAAGCCCTCACAAATAAGTGAAGGGCTTATTTTATACCTAAAACGTGCCAGCATTTAACCTGCGTTGCATCTCTTTCACAACCATTGACGGGCAACTTAATACGCCATCTTGTGGAGTGCCAAGATATTTTTGTAATGCACTTATTGTTCCAGGGCCGAGTTTCCCATCTGCAGTAGCGCCAACTTTCTTCTGCAAGGCTACAATTACATTACTCCCACCATTACCAAATTGTACTGTATTACCATACAAGGATTGAGTGACGGAATTTCTAGGCTGTTTACTGATAAATCCATCCTGCGGAGTACCTAACGCCTTTTGTAATGCAAAAGTAGTTGAATTGCCCCATTTACCATCTACAGACAGATTGGCTTTAGGTTTAGTAATCTGCTTGGATCCTGTTTGGGTTTCTTTTGGTTTGGATACCTTATCAGGAGCGCTATTAGTATTTTTCACATTAAGAAACTCCATAATGCCATCTGCAATTGCCTCTCCTTGGGCCTTAAGTTTAGTATTATCGCGCATTGCTTTAATATCAATCCTTGAATCCATAAATCCACCCTCGGTAAGAACTGCAGGCATTTTGGTTTGACGAGTGATAGCTAGATTGGATTTTTTCATACCTCTATCCTTCAATCCCATTGCTTTAACGTATTTCGGATGTATGCATCTTGCTAATATTTCAGCTTGTGGATGCGATCCGTTTTGAGTAAATGTTTCAATGCCTATTTCGTAATTGAGCCAACTTGTACCAAGTGCATTGTGATGGCATGATACATAAACATCAGCTCCCCATGCATTAGCTTTGTTTGTACGGGCAGTTAATCCGATATCCGTTTTACCAGAAGCATCGTCAGTACGCAAAACCTCTACACCATTAGCTTTTAATTTTGCAATTGCCGCTCTTACAACCGCATCATTAAAGTTCCATTCGTATTCACCAGCAGGGGAACGCTTGCCTGGCGTGGAACCACTTCCGCCATGTCCAGCACACATCGCTACTTTTGCCATATATAAAACCTCCTTATAAATTAAAAAGAGCAGCCGCAGCTACTCTTTACTTGATTAGATAATTTTTTTGTAGAACTTCTTTTTGTTGCTTCCCTTTCCAGGTCACATAGTTGTTCTTAAACC
>RWZE01000134.1_pt1 | contig 12814 bp, 24 predicted proteins | sample 2187721 | NCBI WGS metagenome assembly RWZE01 (sample SAMN10531867, study PRJNA481165) | viral metagenome | isolation source: viral particles purified by filtration and ultracentrifugation from about... | host: Nasonia giraulti 16.2 | place: USA:Tennessee | collected 2011-04-01
TCATATAACCACCCTCTCTTTCTAATTTTAGTTAAAATAAAAAAGCAATCGTTAGATTACTTTAATTCCACTATCTTCATAAATAATTCAGGTTTCTTTTCTAATCTTTCCTGCATGACTTCATAAGCTGTATAACCTTTTTCAGCATTTAATAAATAGATGAACTTAATACACCACAGATTTATATAAAATAAAGGTGTTAGCTTAACTTTTAAATGTACAGGTTTCAAAACTTCACCCCTCAAACTTAACTTTCAACATGTCAATATCACGTTGTAATTTACTTTTTAATGCTTCTTTCCTAGCTACGTTAGTTTCAGTCGCTTGCTTACTCATAAACTTTCTAACACGCTTATTTGTGTAATAGACAGTAGACTTGTAATCACAATGTTCACACTTAGCATAAACATGTTCGAACTCACCAAACATCTTGTCAGTGTGGATATCTAAGCTAGTATGTTCATTACATGAATTACAAATAAATTGTTCTTTATGCTTCATATTATCACCAACTTATTTTGATTAGTTCTAAACCTTGCTTATCACTGTGAATATCGCTGCAAGGAGTTACTGTAAAACCATCATCTTCAACAGACTTTTTAACTTCTTCTGTTAGAAATCTAGCTTCATAGCAGATGTATCTTTGACCTTGCTTCATGAGATACTGGATATCTTCTGTGATTTGTTCTTTAGTTTTAATGACATCTACATCTTGAAACTGTTTCATCATTTCGTCTTTAAGATTCATTGTTGTCACTCCTTAAATTAGAAATTACACCAGAAATATCTTTTTCTTTAAAATCATTATCTCGCATGAATTCGATAAGTTTAGTTATCTTTTGTTCTTTTTCTCGATAGAATAAATCTTTAATATCTTCATGATCTAGAGTAATTTTTTCACCATTTAAAACGATTGTTAATGGTGTGTATTTGTCGATTGAGTCACCATCTAGGTTTAAAGTTACATTAGGTTTGTCTAATTTAGGAATTTGAATAACACCGTTGACATGAAAATCTTTTATATCTCCAGCTTTAATCACTCCAGAATGTACCTCGAACTTTTCGCCAACACCTAAACTACATTTTTCTGGCATATATTGCTCTACCTTGTTTGGTACTTTATCACCACAACTACAACAAAATGTTCTATCAATGCTCCAATGTGGGCAAATATTCATCTACAGTCCTCTCCTCTCAAAATCTTTCAGCATTTCTTCTCTATCACTAATAGGAACAGTCGAACATCTGCAATTTGGATGAGCTGGTATCATGTTAATACCTATTTCCATATCTTTAACTTTATAACGTCCACCACGCGCTATATCTTTACACACAGAGCATGCTGTAGGTTCAGTAACCCATTCATATTCTTTAACACTAAAACGCTCATAAGATGATTTTTGCAACTCTCCTTGAATGCGTGCTGACTCCGTTCTCATCATTCGCTCGGCTTCAAACTTAGTTACATCGAACTCTTTCCTTAAATCTCTAGCAACTCGTCTAGGATTATGACCGTTAACCATTTGACGAGTAAGCAATTTATCCAGTTCGGCTTTCAATTCTTCTTGATATTGCCAAATACGTTTGCTGAATGTTGCATTATGAAACGAACCATTGACAACTTTCTCAATCACTTCTGAATAATTGCTCATGATTGTATCACCTAAGATACCAGCTTGCTTCATCATTTCACGCTTAGCGCTATCTTTGAAATATTCATCAAGTATTTTCTCAATATCATCAAAGCCATTAACTAACTCAATACCTAATATTGATTTAATCCATTCAAGGCGATTAATACGCATTTTCCTGTTGTATATCTTCAGCTCATAGTTAGCAGTAGCAGAAAAGTCTTTATTTTTAACATACTCTTTAGCTTTCTTCTCAAAAGCTTTAACGTCCATTTCATTAATACGTTGATAAACTTCTTCTAAATCAATATTTTGACCTTTAGCATACGCTTGGAGTTCTCTATTGATTTCTGTCTCAATATCCTTCATAAGTTGGTCTAAACGCTTGTTAACCTCTTTAGTGAGTTCTTTATCACGTTTGATGTTATCTTTAATCGCTTCACGTTCTTGCCAGTGTTTGTTTTTTTTAGTCATTTAAATCAACCGCCTAAAACTTGCAACCATTTTTTACCGTCGTATCGGCAAAGACCATATTTACAGATGGCTGTGTCATTTATTTGAGGATTAGGAATATCTTTTAAATTTGAAGCTTGGTAAAAACTCTTGCCTTCTTTATCAATAAACCTTACATAGTTTCCACTAACTACTACCATAGTTTTTTCGACTACTTCTTCTTTTTGAGATTCTTCAATCAATATTTCTGTTTTAAAAGGTAAGTTGCCACCCATGTACATTGAATCGCCGAAAATATTCATTAAGTCGTGCATTTGAAACTTAGAATAACCTTCATTATCAATATTAACCGTTACATCAGCTAAACCAGCATTTGCGTAGTGTTCTTTGTAAATAGCTATACCGTGTCTTGTCAGTTTCACTTTTACAGATTTGTTAATATTAAACTTCTTGTACATCTTCCTCTACCTCCTCAACTTCTTTAACCTTGTTACCACTCAAATCGAACTCTTCTTTGTCCAATCTATCTTTCATTTCTTCATTCATACGCTTAATCTCAGCTCTAACATCAGGAACTTTAGATAACACTGATAATGCTGTTTCTTGACTTGTGACGCCCATTAACAAGCTTGCTGTTTCTGCTTCTTCTTTAATATTCTTAGGCTCATTTCGATTAAAAATGAATTCCATTTGTTTCCACCCGTCAGATTGTCCAACAGGGAAATTTGTCTCTATACTAAAAAATAGCTTGTACCTTTCCCTCAAAGAGCTCTCGAACTTTCTTTGGAAAGATAAAGCTAAGTTGCTCATACCTTGTAATTTGTAAGCCAGTGCCGTTCCAGATGATTGACCGAAATTCTCATCTGATATATCAGCAACCATACACGTTTTAAAAATTAAATCTTCTAAACGATTAAGCAAGTTTTCTGTCGCTTGATCGCTGTCTGGTTTATCCATAAACTCAGCAACAGCTTTTTCTGAATTTTCACCACTTGCGTTAATAATACGATTATCTCTAATCTGCTTAACGCCCTCCTCATCTAAATCAAAGCCAAACAACTTCATATAACTATCACTAAAATAGTCAACATCATTTGCTTTTTCGGATAAAGCCTTGTTGAAGTTATCAATTAATGTTTTTCCTGGTTCAAACAAACCTACGCGTTCTTCGTTTAAATAAAACTCGTGAATAGGTAGCTCACTGAAAGGATTAACTACAGGCTCTTCATAAATAAACTCGTTTTCTTTATTACTAGATTTAAACTCTATTGTTTCATCAATCTTGTAAATAGTTCCTTTAATTTTGTTGTCCTTATCAATTGAATATCTAACAGCAAATAATCTTTTCTGCTCTACAGTGTCATCATATACGATAAACATATTTTCAGGTGACTCGTAGAAAATTTTCGTCTCTGCATCTTCATTTTGATACAATCCCTCATAAGCTCTACCATAAACGCAGGCTAACTTAGCTAACTCATGCTCTTTATCTTCTATATCATTTGAACTCTCAAATAATTCGATACTGCTTGCTACTTCTTCATCAGGATGAACCTTTTTAACTGGTATCCCATTGAAATAACCTGTAAAGGTATTAATCATGTACCAAGCGTTCGCTACCGACAACCTAATATCTGGTTTATACTCATCTTTGTTTGCTAATGAAAATATATCTGCATTGTTAATATAAGTGTCATTTAGTTTTTTGTATCTAGGCAATTCTGTTTGGTGCTGCTTAATAAAGTCAGATAATACTTCATTTGTAATTTCTTCATCTTTACTAAACGTCATTATTTTAGGCAACTCTAAAAATTCGCCAATTCTCATCTACAGGCCTCCTTTAAATGTTTTTAATTTTGTTTTGTTCGGTTTATTGTGTGTGTAAATCGCGTATCTCAGTGAATCTAGAACATCATCAAATTGTTTTATAGGTTCACCTTTTTTCTTATCCCAAATATACTGATATATCTCGTCTCTAAACTTAGAAACTTTGTCACGACATATAAACAAGCTGTCTGTTTTAAATCCTTTGGCGACCATTTCAACGCCTGATAAGCGTGATTTATCTGCATTACTAGATTTGAGACCTTCCTGTCTGAACCTTGCTACATACTCAGGTCTAGCAGAATCACAATAAAAAGGCACTCTTGAGCCATAACGCTCTTGAATACCTTTTGCTATATCTACCCAATAATCGATATCTTGATACTGACTAGCGTGTTCTTCAATTAAATAATTATTCCCTAAATCATCAACACCAATTACAACGATTGAACCCCAGTGTTCATAACCCCAGTCAACGCCACAATAATAAGACTGTAGCAGAGGTAGGGCAGATGAGTTAATGTAATGCTTGTTAGAGTCAAAATCAGCATATACAACACCTTCTGCAGATACCCACAAACCTTTTATATCTCTATCGTAAAACATACCGCTAGGAGTTGTTTCTTTGATATTAGAGCGATACCTTTCAGATAAGAATGTATTATCGTCTAACATAAAATGAAACGATTTGATTGTATCGCTCGGATTATCAATGTATTCCTTTTTAAGCCAATGTTCTGGATTGTCTGGGTTAGTATCTGCTAATATTCTAGCACCAGTAGCTGAACACCTAGAAACAATCTCGGCAAAAACTTCTTGAACTGCTAATGAAGCTTCGTTAATGTAAGCTCCGTAAGCTGTCATACCACGAATAGATTTAACCCCACCGATATTCCCTGTATAAGCCTGTACAACTTTAACTCCTAAAAGAGTGAAGTTATTGTGCTTGTCAAATTTAGGTTCGATATTATACATATTGTAAAGTTCTTGAAGTATATTCTTTTGAATGGTAGCGGAAGACACACCAGCCAAAATATACATAGGTTCTTTAACGTTTTCTTTATCAGCGATTTCTCTAACTCGTTTTAATTCGAAAAGAAATGAATCATTATTAATTTTAGTTTTCCCTGAACGCTTAGCACCATGTAAAATCGTAATAAACCAATCGCTATTTAAGGTGCCTTTAAACACTTCAACTTGTTTAGGTGAGTATGCTTCAAGCAATGTCATGATCTGACACCTCATTTTTAATCGTGTTGAGTAATTCAGATATTTTATCTTCAGTTGTTTCTTCAGCCACATTTTTTATTTGCTCTAATTTAGCTTTCATTAACTCCATTTCGACCTTCATTTTATCAAGTTGAGTTTGAGATAGCAGCGATTTGTATCTTAAGTAAAGGTCTAACGCTTTAATAACGCTATCTAAATCCGGCGTATATTCATAAGTCATATCTTTGATTACTTCGCCGTCATTTAAATTATCCACATGTTTGCTAAAACTCGTTTGTAGTTCTCCTTGCCAAATAGATATAAGTTTATCTAACGCATCGTCAGCACTTATTTCTCGCTTTTCTTCAATAGGTTTCAATCTCTTGTTGATATATTCTGCAATTCCGACATTTTCCAACAATTTATGAGATTGAGCTTTAGCGTAACTTTCACTGTACCCAGCTTTTAATGCTGATTGATATTTATTTTTTGTTATGATGTACTCATCAGCAAACTCTTTATGTCTTTTACTTAATTCAACCAACTTTCCACCACCACCTTAAAGTTTATCTCTTTTTCTTTTTCAAATACGCTTCAGCTAAAACTGCTTTTCGCGTTTCTTGGTTAACCTTTTCTTTTATTGTGCTCTTGTATTCTTTAATTCTTTTCTCTCGATTACGTTGCTCGCTTTTCGCAACTGCTAACCCTTTATTCAATTGTACAGCCTTATGCGTTTGCCTATCAGCTCTTACTGACATCTTTTCATAAGAGTTACCTCGAACGTCTGTAGCCTTTATTTTCTTATCTTCATTAGCGTACTTGGTAGCTAAATCACTTTGTTGTTTTGCGTATCTTTCTCTTTCAGCATAATCTTTTTTAAAGTTCTTCGATTCTTTTAAATCTTTGTCATGATATTCTTGCGACTTTTTAATCCTGTCTTTAAGTTCTTGCATAGGAGTTTTTCCACTAGCTAAAAATCTCTTAGCCATGTTCTCTTGTAGCTTGTTCTTGATTTCTAAATCTTTATTGGCCTTTAATGCATCATTTACCAATTTATCTATCTCTTTACTTCCACTTCCTGAAAAATTACCAGGCGATAAACTAGTTGTCGATGCAGTCGCGCTTGTCGCTCCTCTTCCTCCCACTATTTTCTACTCCTTTCTATTCTTTCAATTGTTTCGTTCCCAAAGAACACAAATTCTGTTTCTTTATTTTTGATGCCTATATCTTTTCCGTAAACTAGTACTTTTTTAGGTTCTATCCTAAGTATCATTTCGTCTAACCCCTTAAAGAAAAGTTGCTTAGCGTTAGTGTTGTTACCACACCCAATAGTAGAAACTGTGACAATCCCTCCAGGTTCGATACCTTCAAAACAAAATGAAAAACTTTTATCATCACTCCAAGAAAGTGTAGGGATAACCTCCAGTCCTCTTGATTGCCAATAAGCTCCCAACAATCTATTTCTATATGTATTAAATATTTGGAGAGGCATAGGCATATCGAGATACAAGCTAAAGTCAGGTGTAAACACGCTATCAAAACGTAATAGTTTATCTGTATAGAAGTCAGGTCTATTCCAAACTCTTTCAAATTGGTAATCATCCAAGTAAAAGTGAACACACTTTTCGTGTTGATGACTTGCATTAATGTAATTGAAGCCGATTAATTCTTTAGGGATATGTTCTGTTCTTTTGATTATCGGAAAGACATCTATTTCTACATGTTCAATTAAATCTAAATTGTAAAAGTAATCAGTCCTTAATCTTTGATTCATCACACATACCTCCTAATCCTCTTCCTCACACACTCGTCATCAATACTCATCGCCTTACACAAAAAGACAAGCTCATGATGATCTACCTCTTCATCAGTCGCCTGTCTGCTTAATTCTAGTATAGTTAATCCGTTCGTATAAATTGATGATATCGTCACTCTTGAATAATCTGCATTTAACCCTCTGACAAAGTTATGCTTTCTGCAGATGTAGAAATAGTTTTGTTTCATCTATTCCCTCCTTGCACAAAAGAGCTATAGAAATAACGAGACAGGAGTTGTCCAGCTCCTTTCAGTTTAGTTTGCTCTTTCATGCTTATAATGTTCATCTACTGAGTTTGAGATTGAAATCAAGGAGTTATTCACTCCCTTAGTTTATTTTATCAGTAGATAGTAAAACTCACGAACCTTTGAGAGTTAGTGAGTTAAGTGTTGTTAACACCTTAGCTATCAAGCTCTCCCTGTTCTGTTTCAGCTAGACATTTCAACATGAACTCATGTAACTCTTCCATTTCTTCTTCTCGTTGTTCATCTGTTAACTTCATCTTCTCACTCCCTCATAAAATAAAAACGCATAGCCCTTTGAAAAGCTACACGTCTTTATTATGTTGTCTACATGACACATCAGCATGTCATATGATATATTCACGATACTGATTCGCTCCGCGGTTGTCTAAACTAGTTCCTCTAGCCCGCTAAGATGTCGATGATAGGGAATTGAACCCTAAAAGCTCAACCTAAACATTAGATTAGCAACCTGTTACATCGACTTTGCACATTTAGGGATGTGCCTTCCGCCTGTATCTCATATCCATCGCTAAACTTAGTGCACCTATAAACACGATGTTAAGATATGCCTGTTATACCTACTAATTCAAGATTAGTCTGTACCATCTTAGGATTCAGATGTAATTTTTAAGTTTTGAAACTAATTTTTAGAAGAATGAATATTTTGAGAGTAGTCATTCTCCTTTCAAATTATTTGAGCATTGCTCAAAACTGATAGCGAGATAAAGTTTGTTGGAAGAAATCATGTCGTCGATTAGCAAAGGAGTCCTCACTACCAGTTTTCAACAAACAACAGCCTCACTTAATTCCGTTTGGATTGTAGATTTGTGTGACTGTTGTTGTATTCGTAATTGTTCTACTCTATCAGAATAACACTTAATTGATGCGTAAAACGGTAAACATTTTAGGCGTTAAAAGCGTACCGTTTTTACCTCAATCTTAATTCTTTAGCTATTCTGTCAACTATTGCCCTTTCAATCTTTCTACACGTTTCTTCTGGGCAACCAGGAATTTGATTAGCAACTTTAACCCAACTTTGCATTCTTTTTTTGCCTTCCGCGATAGTTTCTAGATTAAAGTAACGTTCTTCTATGATTCTATAGGCTGTATCGTCTTTAATATCGTGTAATACTCTTTCAACTGCCCCAACTTCCTCAATCATGCTTAGAAAATCTTCATTAGTCCAAACTCTAGCATATTCTTCTTCGACAGGTTTACTTATCCTGTTAGTACGACCTCCGCCTATATTTTCATCTGTTTCTTGGTGTGGATAACGTAAAGCTTGTTCCATTAAATCTTTAGACTTTTTATTTTGTTGATGCTCTTTTAAAATTCTTCTCACATAATTTCTAGCTTCATTGCTAACTTGTACTTTACTTGCCAAATGTTAGTCCTCCTTATATCCGCATGATGAACACTGGCAATGTTGCCTAAATTCATCACCATACATTTCACCGATTTTACATTTCGGACACTCTCCCCACCAATAATCCATATCACTAATACCCCTCTCTCAACCTACGATAGTTTTCTTGTAGTTTTTTAAAGTTCATTTGATCGCTCCTTTAATTATGAGCTAAAGATAGTAGCTCTTCCTTGCTCGTTATACTTCTTAACTGTTTCCCAAATATCCTTAGCTTTTATAATCTCAACTCCACCATACTGCCACCATGTATAAGTTTGAGAAATCGGATCATATCTACATACACGACCACATAACATGATCGTGTGTTCTTCATTATTCTTTAAATAGCTATTTATTACGTTTTTCCTAGCATAGTTTATTCGCCCGTTTACTTTAAATGGTGGTTTCATTTTCCGCATCCTCAAAAATTCCTTCTAAATATTCCTCGTTATAACCTGTCCAACCGTCTTCATCAGCTAAATGTTCAATCAGTTGTTTATAGTTATCAAAATTTCCGATAAATCTATCTATATCGCCACACTGACTACACGTTTTAGGTTCATAGTTGTTATCTATAAACAACCCACCGTTTTCATGATTTTCATATACTGAATACATATCTACTCACACTCCACTTTCTCAAACTTATCAAAATCATCTTTTAGGAGGTCGCGTGCTTCTGTTTCGGTGAAAAGCACAGTGAAATTTTTAAGTCCTGTAGCGTTAGTTATCATTACTTTTTTGTTAAATTTATCAAAATTTAGATACGTGTAACTTCTATCCTCAAACCAAGCCAAATGCTCCTTCTTCTTACGCCAGTAGTATTTTTGTGGTTGCTCTAGTTTGAACTCATAGCCTTTTAGGATTGCTAGTGATATTAATTCTTGTTCATTAGTTGAAGCTGTATAAAAATATTCTTGCATGTCACACAAACCATTGTTACCGTTGTACCTTATCAACCCGCTAATAATCACTAAACTACTTTTACCACTAACATAAGCTAAATCATTTGAATCACTGCACCACACCACTTTATTCTCATCATCTATTCTCATTGTGAAGCCTCCTTACATTAATTTCTCAGTAACCAAATCATAAACTGAACATCCAAAATATTCGCACATTTTAGAATCTAGGATATCTAAGTTGTCATAACTTAATGCAGTCTTACCACTTTTCAACTCACTCAATGTTGTTCGATTAATACCTAGCTTATCTGCTGCTTGTTTCACGTTGTCAAAATTATTTACAAGATACTCACACAGATTATGACTAAAGACATCTTTAAGTTGCGTTTTATCTGCTTTAGCACTAGCTATAACTTGTAGTATTTCGATAAATTTGAGTTGGTTCTCGCTAATTCTGATTAATTCATCAATCTGACGTTTTAATTCTTTGCTTGATCGCTTGCTTAATTGTTCTTCAAGCTCTAATATGCGTTCTGAGTATTCTTGAATAACATCAACTTGACGTTCACCACTTTCTGATAAGTCTTTGAGCCGTTTCTTGACTTCGGTGTATTTACTATTTAATCTAACTAACTCATTATCTGATTTCTTAATCTTCTTCTGATAATCTGACACAGTTAACTCACTAGCTGCTAATTTCTGTCTTAATGAATCATTCTCTTGCGTCAATAACATTACTTCATCATTTTTAGCGTTGACTTTGTCTGCAACCAGTGTTGCGAATTTATTTACTATTCCCATATTTATTCTCCTTTAATCCACTTTCACTAACCTTCTACCGTTTTCAGATGTTCTATTCATGTAAGTTTGTGTACCGTAAAACAAAACTGACTCAGGTTTAATTTTTAATTTAGCTGCAATTTCATCAATTGTTCCAAACGCTATTTCTTTATCGCCTTTGTATACTGAATACACTTAATCACTCCTTAACTTTTATAAATAACTATCGCGCTAGGAAATGGCGCTGGATTTTTATGTGGTTCTCCATTTGTTTCGAAATTTAAACGACCTTTTAAAAATCTGATTTCTGCCTTATCAAAAATATAGTCATGCCATCTTTTCGTATCCGTTCTTGCTGGCACCAATAAAACAATAGTATTTCCATGTTTTTTATTTGTTTCATAAGCTTTTTTTATAAACTCATTTTGCTTTTTACTGTCATAAGGTGGGTTAATATATATCGAATTAAACTTCGACCAATCTTGATTTAATGAATTTGTTTCTTCTGTATAATATTCTTGACACTTCGAGTTGTTCGCGTTAGCCGCTGCATCCAGTTGAAAGTCAAACTCAATATCTAACTCTTCAAACAACCACTGTGGAGTTTCCCAATCTTGTTTATCGCTAGAAAACATTAATTCTTTTTTCACTTAATCACTCCTTAATCACTTTAATCTCAATCTCTGTTCGTGGATTAAAACTATATACTTTCTCAACGCTTAACTTAACTACTTGCCCATCGTCAAAATACGCTATACCGTTTAAACCGTCTAAAATAGCTTTTAAGAGGTTATCTATGTCTGGCTTCTTAGTTACATACTTAACCTCTTTTTCAAGCATTAACCTGTTCTTTTTGATCTTAGATAGATATTGAGGTATCGGCATATAGAATTTCATATTAATTTCTAACGGTATATCTCTTTCAATCGGCTTCTTAAATTCTTTTCTAGCTGCATAGCCAATTCTTTGCTTATATGATTTAATATTAGATTTCTCATACGCTCGCTTATTCTGACTATTAAAACGTGGTCGTGATTGTGGTATCGGTGGTTCGTTTATTATCAATTTCATTTCTGCAACTCAATCTGTCTTTTAAACAGTAGATGAATTAAAACTAAAGTTATATCCTCAACACTTTCTTTTAACGCTGAAGCAATCTGACTAGCATAGTAACCTTCTAAATATAAAGTTTTTATTTCTTCAATCTGTTCTTTCTTCCAAAAATACTTGTAACCATCATCTAAAATAATCACATCATCCATACATATACTCCTTTGCTTCTTCAATCGACATCTTGTTATACTCTGCTAGATTTTTAGCTAGTTGATCGTTGTATTCTGATTTACTCAACTTTTTATAATTAGGAGAAGGAGAGACACTATGCACTCCTAAACCTATATCAAAGCTATATATTGGCATTACACCCCTCCTAAAACTCAATGCTAATTCGTTTATCTTTTGTTTCTTTAAATGAAATCGTATGACATTCAACACCTCTTAAAAATCTTGAAATCAATTTTTGGTCGTACATCTTAGCCATTTCTTCACTTGTTAAATTCGTTGTGATAATTGTCGGCTTATTTTGCCTTCCGTTCATGATCGAGTAAAGAACTCTTGTTGTAAAATCTGTTGCCGTTTTAACGCTAGAAATAGCTCCTGTTTCAGCTCCTAAGTCGTCAATAACTAATAAGTCTGCTGACGTTAAAAGATTCGTTATATACTCCTCTGTGTACTTAGAATCACGTTTATTGAATCCGTCTTTGATTTTTCTCATAACTTCATCGATTGAAACGAATAAACATTTTTTGTAAGGTTTGCTATTTTCATTCACAATTTTCAGCATACTCATAGCCAAGTGACTTTTTCCTGTTCCTGGTTTACCTGTAAAAATTGTGTTGTAAGTAGCACCTTGGTAATATTCTCTAGCGATATTCAACGATTTATCTTTATTCGACTTAGTTTCAACATCATCTGTTTTGTAATTGTCAAAACTAACATTTTTTAAAGTTTGATCTAAATAAATTGAATGTCTTTCTAACCAGTTGTAAGTATTAATCTTATTTTGTTCTTCCAAAATATCTGATACTAACTTATTTTCTCGTTCTTCTAATCCAAGTCTTTTGCATTCAATACAGATAGGTTCTCTCCCAAACGCTGACACAAGCTCTATATCGTGCGTAGGACATCTTTTGTCGCTAACTGTTAATCTAGCCTTAAAAATATCTTTAGGACTAGAAAAGGTTGTCGTATTCTCCTGTGTCACGTTGATCAGTTCCTTTCTTTTCTTTCCTAGCCCAACTTAATATTGTTAGGTAGTGGCTTTTATAACTTTTACCACTAGAACCTATATAAATTGAAAGTTTATCTATACGATCATTCCAATCAACAAATTCTTTTTTTAGTTTTTCAAGTTCTTCATCAGTTAGAAGAACATTATTAAATTCCCCATATTTATGTTTAGATACTTTTTTAGGAGGAGAGTCTTGTTCGTCAGAACTAGACAATATATCTTTACTATCCTTACCTAACCTATCCTTACCTAA
>RWZE01000135.1_pt1 | contig 11915 bp, 21 predicted proteins | sample 2187721 | NCBI WGS metagenome assembly RWZE01 (sample SAMN10531867, study PRJNA481165) | viral metagenome | isolation source: viral particles purified by filtration and ultracentrifugation from about... | host: Nasonia giraulti 16.2 | place: USA:Tennessee | collected 2011-04-01
AAATTATGTCTACAATTCCAACACAAAATCCAGTTCCAAGTGAAGCACCGCGCGACCTGAAATATAACTCAGGCAAAGTTGACGAGTTCGTTACGTCAATGAAAAACAAATATATAGATAGATTCGGGCAAGAGCATTTTACAATCGAAGGGTTGCGTTGGATTGCTCAGCAAGCGATATCTCAATTTGGTTACATTACATTAGACTCATTCCAAAAAGGTGCAGAAATAACACTGCCAAATCAAGTTTTACGCGATGAAGCCACAGGTGAATACTACCGTTGGGATGGTGCGTTACCAAAATCTATTCCTGTTAATTCAACCCCTGATAATTCTGGTGGTGTTGGTTTTGGCAAGTGGCTTAGCATTGGTGATGCATCAGTAAGAAGTGAATTAAATAATACTTGGAAAACTATTTCACTTGATTATTTTGTCAATGAAGATGGAAACTTTTTACAGAAAGCATCTGATTGGTGTAAAGAAAATGGATACGCATTGGTAATTCCTAAAGGTAAAACATATCAATACAGTGAGAGGGTAATATTTGAAGACATCACTTTACTCTGGGAGGGAACTTTAGAATTAATTCAGCCAATTGATTGTGGGATTGTGTTTCGTAGAAATGTAACAATGCCAACGTATGGTTATTTAAAAACATCTAAAACAATAGTGTTGCCAGATGACTATTATATGGTTGGATTTTATAGTTGGAAGTCTCCTGATGGTTCACTAGGTTGTCAAGACAATATTATTTCTGGTCGATTAGATATTAGAAACGGGCATATCGATTATGATGGATGGGATCAAGGTAATGTTGATGATTATTCCAACCTAACAGGTGGTGGTGTATTAATGTTGGGAGGCTCTTGGTTGCGCCCATCACTAGGTGTAGATGAATCATCTTGGGAGAACGTTCATAGAAATGACTTAAAATTTTATGTGGATGGTTTTAGTTATGCGCTTACGCTACAAGGTATTTACGATTCCGAGAGTGTGAATGAGATATTTGGCTGGGTGAATGGAAACACTATCGACATTAGGGCTAGGAGAGCTAGAAAAAATTTACAATTATTACAATCAAACACTAATGGAATGACTAATGGTGGTGAAGTAAGTGCAAATATTATTATATGTGAGTTTCAATCAGATAAAAAACTAATTGACAAGTTTATATATTGTGAAGGTAATAGTAATAAATTTATAGTAAAGGGATGGGATATTAAATCAACTGATGGTGATATATTAATCCATTTCAGTAGAGGTAATAAACCTGATAATGGGACTCAGGAGTCAATTAATAATATCATTGAAATGATGGGGGCAACACTTAATGATGGTGAAGGGGTATTTAGTAAATTTATAAAGGAGGATAAGCCAGGTTTAAATAAAATAAACAATACTTCATTTGCTTTTAGAGATTTGTTCCTAGAACATACTCCTTATGCTTTAAATTCTAGGTTATCTTCGCAGGGATATATTAGACATATAGATAACTTTTTTGGTAATTTTGCTTTAAGACCAAAATATAATATTTCTGTGTATAGAAATGGTAGTGAGTTTACTGTTAGTAAAAATATTTTAAATAAAGCGTTTGATGGAAATTTATCAACATTTGTTGAGCTTCCTGTGATAAGCGACGATAAATATGAAATAGTTCTAACAATGCAAAGTTCTTATCATCATTTTGCGCTAATAGGATCTGCCATTTATCATATTGAAAATTTAAACGGCTACTGTTCTATTGAAGCGTTAGATGTAAATGATAGGGTAATATATAAGTATCATTCTGAACTACAGTGTATAAATACAACGGGAACTAGAAATTTAGAGAGGACATTTAAAGTTAAGTATACTTTTTCTAAGCTAAATGGAAGCAATCATTTACGTATATGCTCTTTATTTTCTAGGACTCATAGTCACGATAATAGACATGGTATGGTTGGTAGTTCAGGGGGAGATATTTCTGGTCATTTAAGATTCTTAACAAAAGAAGCTTCCCCGGTTATTACCGATCAAAAGACAGGTCAGTTATGGGAAATACAAGCAGTAGATGGAGTTATAAAACTAGTCGCTTATTATCCATAAACGATAGCGCCCTTACGGGCGCTTAAAATATGTTAATTTATTTTTTTTAATATATACTCAACAACTATATTTGCTCCAAATATAGATAAATGACTGCTATCGGAATAAATAGGCTCACCATCTTTATCTAATAATATGCATTCATTCTCTTTACAAAGAACATCATTAGGATCGATAATAGTTACATTATTATATAATGTTTCAAGCTTTTTTAATTCATCATTAATAGATATTATTTTTCTTTCAGAGAATAACTCACAGCGTGTTATTATTCTATTTATAGGAAGATTATTCCTAGCAAGACATTCAAATGATGATTTCTCACTACCATTAGGTCTTCCAATTATATAATATTTCCTAAGGTGACCACCTATTTTTATTAATTCAGATAACTCATTGATAATGATAGAATCTGAATTATCTTTAATTTCTCTGCCAGTATTCTTATCAGTTAATTTATATGAACCCCATGACATGGATAGAATAACATTAGTTTTGGGATGCTCTTTCATAACTTTTATAAAATTGTCATATCTCAATTTACATAGCCTGTTATCATTGCTTTCAAATTTAGAATAATAATTTGGAGTTATGAAGCAGCCATCTTTAAAAATACCAATAGCTTTAAATCCACTTTTTTTAAAACTATTCATGTATTGACGACTAAAGCTATCACCAGTTATAATTGCTTGAGGATTATCATTATTGTCAATGTTAAATTCTTGAATAACGCTAGCTTGTTTTATAGCACTCCCACCAAAATACTCTCTATGAAACTCTTTGCTAGTCAATTTATATTTTTCATCTACTCTATTACCTACACCATCAATAGAAACGTAATAAGATACACCTACAGATAGAATCCAACATAATATTAACCCATAACTATAATCTCTTCTTTTCTCTATAATACTATAGATAATAAATGCAAGTAATATGGTAGATATAAAGTAAGTAAAAATAGAGATCTCTATATTTATTTTTTTAAAGAAAACAATAAAAGGCCAATGGATAAGATAAATAGAATAAGACCAAAGACCTATTTTTTGAAATGCTATATTTGATAATAAAGTTTTTTTACAATTAGCTAGAATACAAAGATACGCTCCAAAAACAGGCATCAATGCATTGTAACTAGGCCATGTATCAGTATCTGAAAAAATAAAGAATGATGTGATAATCAGGATTAATCCAAGTAACTCAATTATTCTTTTTTTATTTTCCTCTATTGATAATGGGAATAAAAACGCGATGCTACCAAAAAGCATTTCCCACCCTCTAGTGTAAATCATGAAGTAAGAAAGGGTTTTATTTATGGACGAGAAATACACACAAAAGACAAAGATTATGATGGCAGAGATTACAACAATTTTTTTCAGTGTATTTATTGAAAATAATTTTGATAAAATAATTAATACTATTGGATATACTATGTAGAATTGCCATTCTACTGATAATGACCATGTATGTAAAAATAGCTTGCTAAAAGAGTCTGCATCAAAATATCCAGCTTCATTGGCATAAGTGATATTAGATATAAAAAGTAAACTAGAAAGTCCATGCTTACCGACTAACTGATATGTTAATGGTTCAAAAAATAAATAACCAAGCGCCAATACAATGGATATGACGGTTACTAACGCTGGAACTATACGTCTAGCTCTTGCTTTTAAAAAACTCCAGAGAGAAAAATTATTGCTTTCTAATCCTCTAAATATAATTGATGTCATTAAAAAACCAGATATGACAAAAAATACATCAACACCAGCAAAACCACCAGGTACCAACCCTTGATTAAAATGGAATAACATAACGGATAAGACAGCAATAGCTCTTAATCCATTAATATCAGCTCTAAACTTTTTACTTTGCATGTTTTATTTACTTTGTGATCTATTAATAAACTTTCAGAATGATATCACTCAATTAGGTGGAGATCACCAATCACTCACTTTTCAAATACTGCGCTGATTTTCCATCTGGTAACTTCTTACTTCTCTCACGATAAAACGCTAATCGTTCATTAAAATACTCGCGCAAATGTGCTGGTTGTTGTCGTTCAACTTCGGACGCAACAACTGGCATATTGAGGCGTTCTTTATATGCGACACCACTTGCGGCCAAATCGACATTAATCTTGTCTTTTTCTTCTTGAGTTAAGTTTGCGAGGTTCATAACAGATCCGGTTAGTTTTTGGAGAGTATAGCAAGGTGGGGGAATTAATGGGACGGATTTGGGACAAGCAACATGAAGTAGCATAAGACAACTTCAAGTAACTTTAGGTAAGGTGGGACGTGTGAACGCTTGGTGAGACTGTATTTAGTTGATATTAAAGCATAATTCTACGCTCTTCTAAGCCGTAGGTCACAGGTTCGAATCCTGTAGGGCGTACCATTTAAAATCAAGCACTTACACTCATTTTAAATTCTCTACTTTTCTTAAGTGGGACGTATTTGGGACACAAGTTCCAAAAATACTGTCTATTTGCTTTGCATGTTCAGTTAAATGATTAGGCGCTAGGTGAGCATACCTTCTAACCATATCAACTGATTCCCATCCGCCCATTTCTTGTAATACTGAAAGCGGAACTCCGGACTGAATTAACCAGCTCGCCCATGTGTGGCGCAGATCATGAAAGCGGAAGTTTTCTATTCCTGCTCTTTTTAACGCTGCTCTCCATGCGGTGTTAGAATCAACTCGCATTTTTCTAACGCTTGGCGTTAATGTTCCGTCTGGTCTCTTCTTTGATTCAGTATGAACAAATACCCATTTGTGATGGTTTCCTATTTGCTCCTTAAGAACCTGGCAAGCAGTGTCATTTAAAGCCACGCCAATTGCTTGGCCTGATTTGCTATCCTCTGGGTTTATCCATGCAACTTTCCTTTGCATATCAATTTGACTCCACTCTAAATTGATAATATTGGATCGCCTTAATCCAGTAGCCAATGCAAAGGTAACTACGGATTTCAGTGGTTCAGGGCATTCTTGAATCAGTCTTTTAGCTTCATGATGTTCTAACCACCGAACCCGCTTTTCTCTGATTGTTGGAACTTTGATAACGGGAGATTTTTCTAACCATTTCCAGTCACGTTCAGCAGCTCTTAATAGAGATTTCATGATGGCGAGATGCTTTGCTTTGGTTGCGTTACTGACAGGAACATCAGTAAATGCGGGGATTTCCTTTCCCTTTCTTTTAGCTGATTCCGCTTGCTTCTCCCATCGCTCCCTTGCTTTTCTGTTTACCATCTTATTGATAACGGAATATATTTTTGCTTCTGTAATATCCTTAAGTCTGTAACCTTCAAAGTGATCTAACCAAAAAGAAAGCCGACCTTTATCATCATCTAATGATTTTTTGTCTGCTTTCTCTTCAATCCATCTCACAATAGCTTCCTCAAAAGTAACATCAGGGAAGTCACCAAGACGCTCTATGCGCCATAACTCGACCTTTCTTGTGTCGTGCAACTCCTGCGCGAGCTTCTTGTCCTCTGTGCCAAGAGATTCCTTGATTCTTTTACCGCTTGGCGTCGTGTAGTTTCCGTACCATATTTTACCTCTTCTGAATAAAGACATGATTTTCCCTCTCGTGTCTCACCAGCGTTCACTGGTATATTGTGAATTGATTTATTAGCTGCCGCAATACACGCAGCTCTCGTAAATAGGTATGGCGAGTTTTTCTTTGATGGGTCCTTTCTTGTGTATGCAATCAATCCTAGCTTGCACCAACGAGAGAGTGTGTCTTCTGATATACCAATATATGCGGCAGCTTCTTTTCTTGGCATGGTCATCCCTTCCATTTTACCCTCCTATCCATTCTTCCTTTTATACTGTTCATGATCATCACCACAATCTTTACTGCAGTATGCGCTATTAGGTGCTACAGGTTCTTCGTGACACCAGATACACATTCCGCTATATGATTTAATTGCTGCCTTGCGATTTGATAATGACACTTGAATATATAATTTGTTTGTTTCATTTGCTGAGTCGATAATGTCCATAATTTACCTATATTAATTGAATACTTTCTTCAGCTTGGTCGCCGTATACATCCCAATCACCGTATTTCTCACGAGCGAATAATTCGAGTCGAGGAACATTTCCGTATAATTCCTCCAAACGATGATGTATTTCTTTTGGTTTCTCGCTATGTTCACCTAAGCACGAATAAATAACTTGTCGAACACTTGCAGATTGACGAGGCAATCCATTTCCTCTTGTAGCTATTAAACACATTTCGACATTTTGACGGGTGTAATTACCGCAATTAATTTTTGTCTCATTATTTAATATTTCCATGAAATCGAAAAAGTCTTCTGGCGGTTTTTTATTTATTCTATCTCCTGCGTTTTTATTTAATTTAACCCATGCGAACCCGAACATGTTTTTAACTTTAAAATCCCATGCTTCGGCTAATTTAATAGCTTCGAGTGCAAAGTTGCCTGTGTACCACATAAACAGTACGGAATTTTTAGAGGAGTATTTTTCTACTGGCAATCTAGAGAGGGGGTATAAGCCTGTGGTGTTGTAATGATTATCTGCTGCGCCATTTGAAACTTTGTTATTGTAAGACCAAGGAGGGTCAGCAAGAATTAAGTCATACTTTTTCATTCTCCGTTCCACTATCACTTATATAAAACGGCAGTCCATCAGCTTCCATTGGCTTTATATCAGCAAACTTGCATGGGAATAATAAGCCATCAAATTCATCAGCCATCGTTAATGCTTGCTTGGTTTGTAATGCGATAATATGTTTAGGGAGTACTATTTGATATGTAACGCCATCAATTAACACTAGTGTCGTCATTGCTTGAACTTGTTTCATTGATTAACTCCAAATCTTCCTCATGCCACCATGATGTTTGACTGCTCTTATCCTCGACCAAGTAGGGAATAGCGTAATCTTCGTCATCAACATAATAAATAATTGCTATGATATGCCACGGTTTAATATAAACCTTATCACCGACCTTAAATTTCATTATCAGCCTCTAGTATTTCTGTAATAGTATTTCTGATGTCAATTAAGTCTTGTTTTGTCACATCCATATTCCAAGATGGGGTATTTAAAACAAAGCAATCCTTTATTGTCGGTTCAATTTCAATACAATCTTTGTAATTTTCTAATCCAGCATAATATTTATCTTTCATTCCATACCTCTCCGCAAATAATTTCAATATTCCTCACTGACATTAAATATTCAGCACGTTTATTGCATTCCGATTGCGTGTATATATCTTCCGTTACAGGTACAGCAGAACCCTGTATTAGCATGAGTAATACATATCCGATTATTAGTTTCATATTTAATCTAAACGATAGAGTGGTATATTTATTTTTTCACTTCTTTCTTCATTAAGATGGGTGTATCCATATTCCTTGATATTATCAAAACTGCTTTCCATTATATAACCAACAGGATCTAAATCAGTTATTCTCTCCAGCTCATCACACAATGCAATAATAACTTTCCTTTCTGGTTCCTTATTATCTGCAATCATGCCCTTGGTATAATCGATTAATACTTGAAGTTCATTTTTATTCATCTTTTATTTTCACTCCATTGCTGATTAATTCGTCATGAATATCGCTTATTGCAGTGTTATACCCGTCGTAAAAGTTAGGACTCCCAGAATCTTCAGGGTTAGGCTCTGGCAATTCAATCTCCAAACTCTCTCGTGATGCTTGCCATACATCGAATAGATTTATCGTTGATGATTTATTCTTACTGCGCCATTCCTCAAACTGCTGTCTTGATTTATCCATCACTCCATCTTTCTATATCCAGCTTTATATAAACGCTCGGCATGTACTCTGGCTGTAGCTATTCCCATATCAACCAAACCAACATCACCAGTTGATAAGTCAGTTGCCATTTGCTGAATTTCCTTTTCAGCTATTTCCTTACGCTTTTCATCTGCAATTTCTTTCGCTAAATCAGAACACTCAAAACAAATATTTGCCGTCTGACCTTGGATTAAATTGTCTTTGCCGACATTGCCACCGCAAAGATTGCAAACATTCTTAGGGTCTGGCTCTGGAAATGTAAATTTCATAAATTGCCCATAATGTGTAAAACTGTTCATATTCACTCCTCTTCATTGCATCCCTGAGAGTTAATTAGTCCAGCTGAATGGCGCCTTCTTCTGGATATTCAGTACAGTAAAATACATGCACACGACCGGTTTCTTTATCTTTACGTGGCTCGATGGTGTATTCAGTCTCATCATTAATATCTAATCCGTGAGGTTCTACTTTTAAGCCGACAAAATCAGCCATAGCCATTATTTGCTTCGTTGTTAATGTAATAGTCATATCTATCTCCTGTTTGCATCCTTGCAAATATTCCCTGAGCTATTTAAATTTACGCTCTATTTCTTCCGCTGCTTTATTTTCGTAATAATCAGCCGTTACGTTTTCTATTAAATCGTCCTGTTCTCTCTCGGATAATTTATTAAAATCTTCTTCTGAAATAGCTATAGTTAGTGTCACCTTTTCATTTGTGCTTAAATTGCGTATTACTAAGTTCATGGCTATATCCTTTGGTTAAACGGGTAGGGCGGTCAAAACGGAATATCGTCATCAAAGTCCATTGGTGGCTCATTTTGCGGTGCTTGATTACTCGATGCTTGTTTTGGTGCTTGCGGTTGCTGAGGTTGACCCCATCCTTGAGACTGTGGCTTCTGGCTTCCTGCCTGATTACCACCGTTACCACCTAGCATCTGCATTGTCCCACCGATATTCACCACTACTTCCGTTGTGTATCGGTCTTGTCCGCTTTGGTCTTGCCATTTACGTGTTTGTAGGGAACCCTCAATGTATACCTGACTTCCTTTTCTCAGATACTCACCTGCAATTTCTGCTAATTTGCCGAAGATGCACACTCGATGAAATTCAGCTTTTTCTTTCTTTTGACCTGTTTGTTTATCAGTCCAATATTCGTTTGTTGCTAATGTAAAATTGGTAACAGCACCGCCATTTGGCATGTATCTGACGGTGGGGTCATCACAGGCATTTCCAATTAAAATAACCTTATTTACGCCTCTAGACATTAAATGTGACTCCATGTTTTTCTTCTAATAATTGAACTTATCGCAAGTTGCGAAACTTTGTATTTTGCGGCTAGTTCGTATTGATTTAGCAATTTTCTCTCATATGCATTTCTTATTTCTATAACTTGCATTGAACTGAGTTTTGAGTTGCCGTTATTTTCACCTCTTGCTGCATAGATTTTCTTTTTTTGCCTACCTTTCATTAGCATGTCACTTGTATTCCCTTTAATTGTTCCTAGCATTAGATGATTTGGATTACAGCATGAAGGGTTATCGCAAGTATGACAAACGATGTAATTACTAATTATTGGTCCATTTGCTAAAATAAATGCCACTCGGTGAGAGGTGAGGTATTTTTTATTTATTCTTACGTTTCCGTACCCTTTTGTCTTTTTTGCTCCATTCCATTCCCAGCACTCATGATTATCATTCGTAACGGCAACTTTTGACCAAAAAGCAATTTCCTGATCCTTGGTAATTGCTAGTGATTCTTTACTTATGATTTCCATTATCACCTCATCGGCTAAGCTGCCTCCTGTTTGGTTAGTTCTTCTTTTCTTAGCTCATACACTTTTTGAGCTTCCGCTTGTTCAGGTGTATCTCTAAGTGCTTTGTATGCTTCACTAAAGGCGATTTTTAACTCATCCATGTTTTGTGCTTCCGTTGCAATGTTCGTAAAGTGAGCTAAATCTATCTCTGCTTTAGTGCGTCCATCATTAAGCCAATCCATTAACCTTTTACCTGTTAATTCATTTAACTGAGTAACTTCGGAATTGCTGAACAATCCTGTTCTATCCTTGCTTGCCATTGCCGTGTGAGTTTCGTGATTTAGGTCTAGTACAGTCGTAAACTCATATTCAACCCCGTCACGTTGCTCTGATTTCATGCCAAGTTTATCTACGCCTTTCTTACCATTACCTTTATCGACCTGAGCAGTTTCCGTTTTACTTCTCATCGTTGCGATAATATGCAGGTCAGACCGTAGGATCGCATCGAGAAATGCATTGTGACGTGGTGTTATTTCGCTCCATGCTGACCACGTATTGCCTCGATACTTGGCTTTTGCTAACACATCGAGTAATTCTAGACATCCGCCTGTTCCACTCCATTCGTGAGTAATACTGTCGATTATCAAATTATCGTAGCCAGCTTCCTGCGCAACCCCGATAGCTTCAATAAATCGCTCTGGTGTGAATGGTGGATCTAACTCCAATACGTCAAAATTGAAACGGTCAGAGTAAAGAGAAGCGCTTCCTTTTTCCGTATCAATCAATGCCGTTTTTCCGCCAAGTCCTTTGGCTATTTCCAGTGCTCCATAGGTTTTACCTGAGCCACTAGGCCCTGTTAAAGCGAGCCTTAATTTTGCTTTTTTTCGCATTGCCTTAGCGAATTTCATACTAATCTCCTAAGTATTGACCTTGACGTCGATCGCTTCCGTAGTAATCGACTTCAGATTTATTACTTGGTACAGAATCCCTTTCTGCATCACGTAACGCCTGAATATGTGGAGGAATAGGTGGGTGATTTTTCGATGCGTCCAAGTTCATGTGTAGCAGTTCCATTGCTAGTCGCTTTTCTCTCTCCTTCACGCTCGTATTCGGCAAATGACCCTCAATCATTGCAATAGCTTGCGCCAGAGCTTCCTCTCTGTTTTTTGCTAATGACGGTGATGTTAATTGGGGGTATTTATCGGTAGGGTATGAGTTAGAAACGTTCATTGAAAATCTCCTGAAAAATCCTTTGTTGGTATCGACAATCCTTGTCGTCCTAACACTTCCGTTTGATACATAAATTCATCGTGTTCGCGTTCCTGCGATTCTTTACGCTTCCTGCGTAATTCTTCTAACCATTGTTGACGTCTTGTCATGCAACCCTCCTGAAATACAACTCATTGAGTATCTTTGCGACTACTTCCCCTCGTCCTGAGAGATGAATAGCTGCTGCGAGTGACTTTTCGTCATACTGATTAATGATGTAATCAACGACTTCTGACGGCTCAGGTTGGTAATACTGAGTAAGTTCCCTGAATGATTCTGTTTCAATGCGGACATCGTTAAGATTCTGAAAGGCTATTTCCGTGCCGTTATTTCGGTTTCTACTAGTCATATCTGCATAGGTGTAACGTATAGTCAGTGACATACTTTCCTCCCGTAAGCCATCTTCTGTAGTTGACTCGCCAACCGCCAGACATCCTTGTTATTAGTTGAAACGGCAATCCTTGCCGCCTGACGTGCGAGTTGTAAAAAAGGCGTAGTGATACGCACCGCCATGCAATCACGCATAGCGCTGTAATAGTTAGTTTTCATTGTTACCTCGCTAGGTGAGCGATAGGGTGGTTATCTGGTGTTGGTGCGGTGGGTTACTTTTAGATAACGCCTAAAGATATTAGTTTGTTATTTACCTCTGTAACTAACTGAAAGTGCTTGCTTACATCAAAATTATGCTCATTGCAGTATTGCGCGAATTCATGATTTGTAACTTGACCGTTGCCATTGCAAATATCACATTCATTCCCATCCTTCACTTTATGAAATTCGTCGTGACCGCAACATGGGCAACCAATTCGACCAACATCATGAAATGTTAACGCTTGTATAAATCCATGATCTGGATTAGTACATGTTTCCTTACCATCCCCACAGCATTCAGGGCATATCATGATTAATTCCTTATGTGTGTACTCCTCACTATTAATAGCGATATGAATGATTAAGTGGTGGGTTACTGCTGACCGAGGGCTTTAGCGATTACAGCGTCAACGATGTCTAAATCATCGTC
>RWZE01000136.1_pt1 | contig 11500 bp, 7 predicted proteins | sample 2187721 | NCBI WGS metagenome assembly RWZE01 (sample SAMN10531867, study PRJNA481165) | viral metagenome | isolation source: viral particles purified by filtration and ultracentrifugation from about... | host: Nasonia giraulti 16.2 | place: USA:Tennessee | collected 2011-04-01
ACTCGGATATCGTAGGTTCGAATCCTACCTAGCCAGTCATGCGAGTATAGTTTAATTGGTAGAATATCTCGTTTCCACCGAGATGGTAGGAGTTCGATTCTCCTTACTCGCTCTTTACAAAATAATAGGGAATACAGATAGGATGGCTATGTATGTGGTGACATAGAGAAGGAGGTTCGATTCCTCCATCTACTTTTAACCTTAAAAGAGTGGATTCAGGTGATAGGTCGGTTCGATTCCGACATTCCCTACCACATAGGGGTATAGTGTAACGGGAACACATCGGCTTCCAAACCCGATAATGTGGGTTCGATTCCTACTGCCCCTGCCAAATCAACTACGCGACTTTCCAGTGCCAAGTAGCTCTTGGCATACTTATTAGGATCAAAATAAGTCTAGATTATAGAGTGATTGAGAGGTTTCTCTAAAGCGCAAAACGCCCTCTATATAGAGCATTGACCTAATACCAAGGTGTGACGTAATGGTTTTTAAGTAGAAGAATTTGGATATGTTGGAACTATGGCTAATGCAGTGAGGAAATGGCTAAAATCAAGTTAATTACTATGGTGAGTGTGGTGAAATTAGTAAACACGCATGACTGTGAATCATGTGGGAGAAATCCCTTGCAGGTGCAAATCCTGTCATTCACCCTTTTTAATATTTCTGGGTCTTTCGCATAACTGGTTAATGCCCCCTGCCCATAACAGGGAGGATGCAGGTTCGAATCCTGTGAGACCCATTTACCTACCTTGCCGAAAGATGACTAATATAATACGATTAGGCTGTTATATAGTACACTAGTCAATTCTATATAGAGAAAACCTGTCTTAAAGATAGCCTGTTAAGGTGACAGCTAGGCAAATCAGTTAGAGCCTAGATTTAATATTATAGCTCATGGGCGGTTGATATCGCATTCTGTTTCATAGGCAGAACTAAGTAGGTTCGATTCCTACATTTAGAGCAATTAAAAGGCACTCACAGCAATTTATAAAAGCCTTCCACCATATTAGGAAGAGTAGCTTAGTCTGGTTAAAGCGTCCGTAAGATGAGCGGAAGACGTAGGTTCGAATCCTACCTTTATAAAAGTGCCTTGGTCACGGCTTGGTAGCTCAGTGGTAGAGCGATGGTTTGAAGCACCATGCGTCGGAGGTTCAATCCCTTCCTAAGCCATTGAAAATTATTTTCAAGATTATGTAATACATATCATTGACAAATATAAATAATAATGATATACTATATTTATAGTCACAGAGGTAGAAAAGGTTCTCTACACGCTATTTGTCACATAGAACGAAAATAAGTTCCGATTTAGTGACAGATAGTTACCAGAGATGAGGGATGTATGCCGACCCTCCTGTGATTTAACAATATACCACTTCCTCTAAATGATTAAGGGTGATTCTAATGAATGTTACAACTGTTACAAATGAAAAAGATTGTCAACTAGTAACTTCTCATAAACCAGACAGGGACGGTCATATAATGATTGGGATTAATGGAAAATATGTTCGTCTCCACAGATTTGTATATGAAGAAAGATATGGTGAAATACCAAATGAATTAGTAGTTAGGCATAAGTGTGATAATCCAAACTGCATTAATCCAGAGCATTTAGAAATAGGTACCCATGCTGATAATATTAGAGATAGAGTTGAGCGCAATCGTTCAGCAAGAGGCTCTAATCATGGCAGAGCAAAACTTACAGAAGATAATGTTAGGTACATAAGAAATACGAATGAAACTACATATTTTCTAGCAAAAGAATTTGATGTTGATAGGAAAACGATTAGGAATATTAGACAATTTAAAACTTGGAAACATGTTGTTTAATTTAAAGCGCACACAGCAAATTACAATCCAAACTACTTCCGATAAAAGTAAGGTGTGAGGTTCAAGTCCTCACCTAGTCATGGTGTTGGCTAGTGGTGTAAGAGGTTAGCACAAGTATTTGCGCTTTGTTTTTTTTAGAGTGACACCACACTCTCTCTCTCTCTATATTATTATCCTATAGCTCAATTGGTAGAGCAATCGACCGATAATGTCATTATTAGACTAGGTAGTTAGGTTAGAGGTTCAAGTCCTCTTAGGATAACTTCAAAGACACTAACAGCAAATAATATTACAGAATTTTGAACTTTAGGTTAGAGGTTCAAGTCCTCTCATGGTGGAGTCACCATGTAGCTCAATTGGCAGAGCAAAAGTGTAATAATATGTGTCTTGTTTTAACTGGGTATGGGGCAATTTGGTAGCCTACTCCTTTTGGAAGGGAGAATGTGTTAGTTCGAGTCTAGCTACCCAGATTATATTTTTTAGGCACACACAGCAATACTTTACAATGGTTAAATAAAAATATCTCAAATTATTTTTAGATTGGGTTCAATTCCCATTTGTGCCTAGTATCATATTAAGGTGTAAGTACTTAATGATAACCATAGTATGCTAAGTAATATAGATATACTAATTGATAAGTCTATATTACGAGAGAATGTATACCGTAGAATGAGACAGGGTTTCGCCTTAAATAGCAACTAAGAGGATTCCGACGAATAATCCTCATTATGGAGAGTTATTCTAACTGGTAAGAAAACGGTCTTGAAAACCGTAGTAGGCGAAAGCCGATGGGAGTTCGAATCTCTCACTCTCCGTACATAACAGGAATAAATAATAATAGTATGTAAACAGGCGCGTACAGCAATAATAACTAATACATATTATATTTGGTAAATTGCGCCTAGTTTGTATAAAAATTTAATATCAGGCTCTAACAGCTAAAATTGATTAAAATCAGACATTAATATGGGTGTAGAGATAGGGAATTATTTTGACAGAGCCTAGTCAATTAACTGCTTATAAAGGCACATAATACAGCGATAATATATCTAATTGATAAATAAAATATTACAAAGCTCATTTAATAATTTAGTTAATAATTTAGAAGATATTAGTGCCTTGTTTATTAAGCAGATTTTTGTGTTTTAAACTAATGTTTAGAATTTGAAAATGTGTTTAATAAAAAATAAAAATAAAAGGAGAAGTGATATATTATGTTAAATCACTTAAACAATCATTTCAATAAAACTACTACTACTAATGGGGCAAAAGCATTCGTATCTACTGAGTCTGCTGTTCTCGATCTATTCTCACAAGGTGGTGCTTATCGTAGTCATAGTGATGAAGAGGTGGCAAGGCTATTCTCTAAGGCATTTGCTGAAAACCCAACGCTTGCAATGAAGACTTTGTTTTATTTGAGAGATGTGCGTGAAGGGCAAGGAGAACGTAGACTTTTCCGAGTAGCATTAAAACATTTGGCATTACATAATCCAGAGTCACTTAAAAAGAATTTGCACTTGATTTCCAAGTTTGGTCGATGGGATGATATGTGGGTATTACTGGAAACAGGATTAAAGGATGATGTAATTAGATTGGTAAGAGACCAGCTATTGATTGATAAAGAATCTGATAATCCTAGCCTTCTAGCTAAATGGCTACCGAGCCAAAATGCTTCTTCATATCAGACAAAGAAATATGCGAATATTATCCAAAAAGGTCTAAAGGGAACTCCTAAGCAATATCGTAAATTACTATCCAAATTACGCAAACAAATCAGCATCGTTGAGACTAAGATTACAGAGAAAAACTATGACGCTATTGATTACAGTAAACTTCCTTCTCGTGCAGGAATGATCTACCGTCAAGCTTTTTATCGTAATGATGAAGAGCGATATATTGACTTCCTAGCTAGTCTAACTAAAGGAGAATCAAAGGTTAATGCAGGGACATTGTATCCTAATGACATTATTGGTAAGATTTTAGGTAATGGATGGAGTTGGTCGAGACCGAGACACCCAGAGCAAGATATCAAATTGTTTGAAGGTCAATGGAAGAATCTACCAAACTTCATCGGTGAAAATAAAGAAAATTCTATTGTTATGGCTGATGTTAGTGGTAGTATGACAGGTACACCAATGAATGTCGCAATCTCTTTGGCAATGTATATCGCTGAAAGAAACAAGGGCGTATATAAAGACCACTTCATGACATTTAGTGCAAGACCACAATTAGTAAAGATTCAAGGAGCTAATATTGTAGATAAAGTCAACAATATTTCTCGTGCTGAATGGGGTATGAATACTAATGTTGAAAGTGCATTGCTGACATTGCTTAATGTTGCTGTTAAAAACAGCCTGCCAAAAGATGAAATGGTTAAGAGATTGATAATTGTGTCGGATATGAATTTTGATATGGCAACCCGTGGAGCGAATGTGTGTATTTTTAAGAATGCTGAAAGAGAGTTTAATGAAGCAGGGTATAAGTTCCCAGAAATAACTTTTTGGAATGTAAATGCATCAAACAATCAACCTATGACAATGAATGCACAAGGAGTACAGCTAGTGTCTGGTTACTCACCAAGTATCTTGACGCAACTTTTAAACAACGATGGAAAGACCCCATATGATTTCATGTTAGATGTTATTGAGTCTGATAGATATAAAGAAGTAACAGCTTAAACTTTAAGCCTAGCGATTATGCTAGGCTTATTCAAGTGTATAGAAATTGACATGTATAATTAATTATGATATAATATTTATATATACGTATTTGTGTTTAATCATTTACCGCAAATGCAAAAAATAATGATATAAAAATCAAGGGTGGGATAAAGTGAGGTCGTATACAAACAGGAATGGCGATAAAGTGGAAGTGGGAAAAGATCATCTCGATACGGCAGTATTAATCAAGCTTCAACTTCAAAAAGCTTCCCCTAGTGGTAGATGCTCATGGAGACAATTAGTAAACCTAATGAAAGAAGAAGGCTTCGATGATGCAGAGAATAACGAATCTTATAGATGTTTGATAAAGGATTATCAGAAGTCTATTGGAGAGTTACCACAGGTTAGCGAGTATGCAGATATGGTTTCAGATAAAAAGATAGAATCTATCAAGAATCTTGTAGGTGAAATCGCATATGAAAAAAGAAATGCTCAAAATGAGTTTAGAAAACTAAACAAAGTACGCAGAGAAATAATAGATTACACCATCATTACAGAGCAAATAAGAAAAGAGTTAAGCGAGTATGATTGGTCCAAAATTAAATTTAATTATGAACTAATTGCTGACGGTAAGAAAAAGATGATTGTGGGGTTGTCAGACCTTCATATTGGTGCATTAGTTAACATTCCAAATGTTAACACTTATAATTATGAAATCGCAACGCAAAGAATGCAGAGTTATCTAAGCAAGGTATTGAATATAGTTAAGTTAGAAGATATCTCAGAAGTTAACGTTATATTACTAGGCGATGCAATTGAAAACCCATACATGCATAACTTAGCATATAATTGCGAGTTTACATACAGTGAGCAGATAATTAAAGCATCAGACTTAATTATCAAGTTTCTAGTTGGATTAAAAGAGCGTGTTAATGTTACATATTCTGGAATTTCTGGCAATCACGATAGGCATAATTCTGATAAGAAGAAGAATCTTAATGGAGATCATGCGGTAAGAGGCATTAATGAGTTTGTTAAATCATTCATTGAAAACTCTAATGTTGAAAGAATTACATATGAACAGGCATTAGGAGACTATGAGCATACTTTGTCAATTAACGGATTAAATGTCAAATGTGTTCATGGCGATCTTGAAAGTATTAATGACAATAACATTTTAGCAAAATACTCATCTATTGATGGAGTGGATTATTCACTAGTTTTGATGGGTCATTTCCATCATTATTGGACAAAGGAGGTCGGTATAAATAAGACTATATGTGGTTTTGGATCGCTAAAAGGTGCAGACGATCACGGGAAGAATGCAAAAATGATGTCGTCTGTATCTCAAGGTGTCGTATTGATTGATGAAGATGGGGAGTATGAGATTAGAAGAGTAAGGGTTTAATTCAAGTTATAGGATTAATTTATAAGATGAAGAGGATGATTGATGATGAATAATAGAAAACAAAATTTAATGGATTATATAAAATTATTAAAAGAATTAAAAAGAGACGGTTTTAAATGCGAACAGGAGCTATCGCAAGCTATAAAAGAGTTGCATATGTTGATGCATATTAAAGGCAAGTTCAACAAGCCTAACAAAAGAATTTTAGTGGTCGAAGATACAAGAGAAGGTGTAGACAATTCTGTAAACATTTTTAAAAGCATACTAGATATAACAAGCGGTGTGAGTAATAGTAACCTAGGTGTGTACACACTGTTTAGTGATAATGCTACTGTGAATATTTTCCTAGCAGATGAGTTGAACTCTAATTCATTAAGGGGAACCAGTTTTGATTACGTAATTACTAATACTGAAAAACCTATTGATTTAAGTTATTTTGGCTTAAAAATTAATTAACACCAATCTGTATAAAAATTCAATTTTATCAATTTTTACATAGAAATACGGAAAAAACCCCTTACTTAAGGCGATAAGTAATAGTGGAGTATATATTCTATATCTAAATTGTTACCTCTCCCTTCAATTTAGAATAGATATATACTCCTTTTAAAATTGAAATTAAATTTAAAGATTACAGATAAAACGCTAACAAAGAAAGGGGCGTGTAAGCTTATTATGAGCACAACGAGAAATAATACCCCCACTCCAAAAAAGAAATGTCAAGAATGTGGTAAAAGTAGATCACATTCATTCTTTTTTAAAGTTGATAGTCCTCTGTTTCCAGACGGGATGATCAATATATGTAGAGACTGTGTTAGAGAGTCTATCGACGTTGATAACATTGAAGACGTAGTAGGATTCTTGAGACAAATAGATAAACCGTTTCACCAGAAAGAGTGGGAAAAAGCATTAAAAGGAAGAGATAGAAGACATCCAATGGGTGCATACCTTGGCATGATCAATTCATTGCGTCAATTTAAAGGGGAGACATTCTCCAATAGTGATGGCATTGATGGTGTAGGAAAGTTTGACCTATCTTCGATTAACCCACCAGACTCAATAGAAACAAGCACAAATAAAATTATAGAATACTCAGACGACTTAGTTGACAAATGGGGTGTAGGATACTCTCAGAAAGAGTATCTACAGTTAGAGAAGTTCTACCAAGACATGAAATCAACTCATGAAATACATACACCTACGCACATAGATATGCTAATGCAGTTAGCATTCCTTTCTGTGGATAGAGATAAACTGAGAAGAGAAAGAGAATGGAACAGCTATGACAAAGTGAGTAAAGCATATGAAGTAATGTTGAAATCGGCAGGGTTCAGACCTGTTGATAGAAAAGGTATTGACGATGCGACAGGCGTTAGAAGTTTCTCGCAAATATGGGAAGAAGTTGAAAAAAGAGGATTCAGATTACGACCACCACAAGTGTATGATAAGGACGAAATCGATGGAATAATTGTTTCCTTGGCAAACTATTACCATAGGTTGATAGGAAAAGAGATACTTACAGAAATTCCAGAAGAAATAAAAGAAGAGATGGAAGAGTTTTATCAAGACGATTTAACACCAGTAGACATCTATGATGAGGATTATGAAAATTTAGATTTTACTGTTGACGAAGAGGATGAAGGTTAATGGCTAAATGGAAACCTTGGTCCGAACTTGAAAATATTCAGGGAACCAATATAAGGAATATAGAAGATATGCTTCCTGATTTTGCCGATATGCTTTCGTATTTTACAGTATATCCTGATCACTTTATTGATTATATACTTCCAGAAGATAGTACGTTTAATTTATATCCATTTCAACGAGTCTTTTTAAGAATTATGGCTAGATATAAAAAAGTCTATATAACAGCAACAAGAGGTACGTCCAAATCATTTATAAATATATTGTCAATGTATTTAAAATGCATATTCTATCCAAATATAAAGCTATCTTTGGTTGCACCACAGAAGGATCAAGCGGCTCAGATTGCTCAGCAAAATATAGAAGCAATATGGAATTTTATACCTTTACTAAAAGGGGAAGTAAAAAAGCATGAGTTCGCAAAAGACTTCACAAGATTAACATTTTACAATAATAGTATACTAGATATAGTTGTAGCAAGTCAAGGCTCTCGTGGTTTACGTAGGCATGGATTATCTTTTGAAGAAATAGTTCAGATGGAGAAGCATAGAGAGACAATTGGTGAAGTTTTACTTCCACTATTAGCAAATAATCGTAAAGGTGCAGATGGGAAAGTTTCACCACATGAAATACATAAGCAATTGATGTACGTGACAACAGCAAGTTCTAGGCAATCATATGCTTGGGATCAGTTGTATAGCGTTATGATGGAAATGGCAAATGGAAAGTCGGCATTTGTTATTGGTAATGATTGGACACTTCCAGTAATGTTTGATCAGTTAGACCCTGCATATATTGAGGAGGTTAGAACTGATCCTTCGATGTCTCCATTGCAATATGCTAGAGAGTATATGTCTATATGGACAGGTTCAAGTGAGAACAGTCTAGTTCAACTCAAAGATTTGGAGAGGTCTAGAATCCTTCCTAAAGCGGAATTTGAGGCGAATAAAGGTAAAGGAAATCCTAGATATATTATATCAGTAGACGTAGCTAGATCAGAAAGAAAACGATCTGCAACTACAGCAATTGCAGTGTTTAAACTAACACCGAGAGGGAATGGCACATATACAAAGCATCTTGTAAATGTGCATACCTATAAAGGGAATAAGCACTTTCTAGATCAGAGCATATACATAAAAGAGTTGGTTGATAAATTTGATGCGTCTATGGTCGTTATTGATGGGAATGGTTTAGGTAGAGGTCTTGTTGACTATATGGTAAAAGAAGATAAATATCCATCATACTCAGTTGTTAATGATGACAGCTATGACAAGTATAAGCTTCCAAATTCATTGCCATTAATATTCAATGTAATGTCTAACACTAAGGATACTAATGCGTCAGATATTCATAATAACTTTATGACATGCATTTCAAATCATGGATTAAAACTTTTAGAGAATGAAAGCGTTATCAAAGAAAAGTCAAAAGAAAAAGATCCTGAGAGATTGGGGGATTTACTGATGCCTCATATAGAGACTAGCTTATTCATTGATGAAGTAATGAATCTTACATATGAAGCACAAGGTAACAAGACTAAGGTGAAGCGCGTATCTAGACAGATGGATAAAGATAGATATTCGGCAGTGTCATATGGTTTATTTTACATATACTTAGAAGAAAAAAAGAATCAACAAAGGAAGAAACAGACGTTTGATGCAACTGGGTTTGGTGCAGTCAGAAAGCCCAAATACAAAGTGTTTGATTAGTGAGGTGAAATTATTTTGTCAGAAATTAATTATAGAAGATTAGAGAGCATACCGAGAGAGCGAAGGAGTGCTATGGCTTTTGATAAAGCTGAATTTGCAAGGATTATTATAAGTGAATTGTCTAGGAGTAGACAGGGTAGAGCGATATTAAAAAAATATAAGCAGAGTGAAGTCAGAGAGATACTTGAAGGGTATAAGTTGAGAATTAACCAAGAAAGGCTTATTGAAATTTCTCAATTATTATATGTAAAGAGTCCTCAATATAAAAAATTGATCAAATACTATAGCGGAATGCCGACGTTCGCTCATGTTATAGTTCCAATAAAAGATATATCTTCTGGAAAAATTAGTGCCAATAAAATTAGAAAGCAATATTCTGAAATTGGTGAACTATTGAAAATAATCAACCTCCGACATGAAATGAAAAAAGTGATGAATACAGCTTTTACAGAAGATGTTTTCTACGGATACATCTTTAGAAGTAAGAAGGGGTTCCACATTCAAAAGATAGATAGCAAAATCGCAAAGATAACATCAATAGATACAGAAAATAGCATGTTTAACTACAGTATAAATATGTCCCATTTCCAAAAAGATGAAACACTGTTGAAGTCATATTCAGATGAAATTCAAGTAAAGTACAGAAGATGGAAGTTGCTAAAAGGCAAAAATCCTAAAATAGATGACTGGGTTGAATTAGACCCTGAAAATACAATGTGTGTAAAAGCAAATGAGGAAATGTTAGAAACCGTTCCCCCATTTGCAGGAGTTTTTGATGCCATTTATGATATCGACGGATTTAAACAATTAAGAAAAGATAAAGAAGAAATTGGAAATTATAGAGTAGTAACTCAAAAGCTACCTATGAGAGAAGACAGCGAAGATAACAACGATTTCTTAATTGATAAAGAATGGTTTACTTATTTTCACAATATGATGGCAGATGTTGTACCAGATAATGTTGGTGTAATCACATCTCCAATGGAAATAGATGCATTAAAATTTGAGAGAGATACTGTAGATAGTGATGGCGTGGCAAAAGCAGAAAGAGATTTTTGGAATGGTAGCGGTACATCAATGTTTAATGCTGATAAATCAACATCCGAAGGTTTAAGGCTGGGTCAAAAGACAGATCAACAGCTAGTATTTGATTTATTAATTCAAATTGAGAACTGGTTAAATCGATATTTAAAGTTTGAATATAAAGATTTAATGTTTAATGTAAGTATATTAAATGTTACAGAGTTCAATAGGAAAGATATGTTCGACATGTATTCAACGGGTGGACAATATGGATCACCTTTAAAACATCACATGAATGCTACTTTAGGATTAGACCCGTTAGATGTTTTGAATATGGCTTATTTAGAGAACGATATATTAAAATTGCATGAAAAATTTATTCCTTTAGCAAGTTCTCATACTATGGGTAATCAGGATTTAGGGTCGAACTCAGGAGAAGACGGAAGACCAAAGAAAGATAAAGATGAAATCAGTGATGAGACGGCTAGAAGTGAAGATAAACCTAACGCATGATATGCATAGATCACCACTTGAAAGGGGGTGAAAGAGGGAGATGACAAAAAAGTTAGACTTTCAAGCTAGAATTAGTGATGTAGAACAAATTAACCCTCTTTTCTCAACTTGTAAGATACGAGTCTTATATACAGGAAAAAATAGAAATATGTCGATAATTACAAAAGATTCAGTCGAAAAAGCTTTACCTACTTTAAAAAATATCCCCATCGTTGGCGAGTTCTCAGAAGAGAATCAAGATTACAAAGGTCATGGTGGTGCAATAGATTTGGATTCCTATAAATATATACACACAACAAAGCCTTACGGGATCGTTCCTGAATCTGCAACGTACGAGTGGGAGGAAGTAAGAGGTAGAGAATATTTAACAATTAATGGATGTTTATTATGGACTGGTAGGTATGAAGAGGCATACAGTATTGTCGAAAAAGGAAAAGGTCAATCTATGGAGATTGAGGTAATGGATGGTCAATGGGTGGAAGAAGAAGAGGCTTACAGAATTGATAGCTTTGTATTTTCTGGACTATGTATACTTGGTGACGATGTAGAACCTGCCTTTGAAGATGCTAATATTGTAGCTTACTCATTAGATAAAGATTCGTTTAAGAAAGAGTTCTCCATTATGTTAGACGAATTAAAATCATTTCAAAAGGAGGAGAAAAATACAGTGCTAAAAGAATTGCTGAAGAAATACTCACTAACTATTGAGCAAT
>RWZE01000137.1_pt1 | contig 11219 bp, 16 predicted proteins | sample 2187721 | NCBI WGS metagenome assembly RWZE01 (sample SAMN10531867, study PRJNA481165) | viral metagenome | isolation source: viral particles purified by filtration and ultracentrifugation from about... | host: Nasonia giraulti 16.2 | place: USA:Tennessee | collected 2011-04-01
GTCAGGACGGATAATCTGAATTTTACCATCAACCAAACGTAAGTTATCTCCAAAATATCCCTCTTGCGCTTCAACGCGCCCACTTAAAAAAGCATTGACTAGCCTAGCATTACCATCTAAATCTAGATGAGTTACATAATTACCTAAAGCGTCAGTCTGGTAAAATCCATTTACTCCATCCCACCAAATACCAGCACCCGTTATAGATGTTCTTAAAGCTATTGCGCCAACATCAATTATTCCCTCTTTTATATTATCAGCATTTTCAGCGAATGCCTTTGCATCTTTCAATGCTTGTGCTGCCTTTGCTTCGGCTTCTGCCTGTGCCTTTAGATCAGCATACCTAGTACCATCTTGATAAACAGATGCGTCCTTGTCATCTATTTGTTTCTTGTTATAAGCGGCAACCTCTTCTGGTGTTGTTGGTGTCATCTTTACCCATTCACCATTATTCACAACATGAGAAACATGTGGTGTTCGTGATGTATCTACCCATATAGGATTCTCACCTTCTTTAATTTCTGGAGCTGTGTCTGATTCAACTTTTTTAGGCTCTGCATAATTTAATAACAGATCAATGCCTGCTTTTTTAGCTAAATCACGCTTTAATAGTCGATAGATAGACTTAACATCATCTTCTGTAAACTCAATAAAATCACCTAGCACATATTCTTTTTCGGCTTCTGTGATGGGATTACGCTTCATCTCGAATATACGAGCTTGTACATATAAAGGTGGGTTATACATTGTATCTTTGATTCGGATTGTATCGCCAAAACGTATCTTCTTATTTTCATGGCCAAGTATATGTTCTAAGTCCAAGAAGTTGATTTCATAATTGACTACACTATTTTTACGCTTGTTTAACTCTGTTTGCGTGTATTGGCGTAATTGTGAAAGTGTCATATCCTCTCGTTCCGATTGTGGCTCATATACACCGATTAAATGCTGTGGGTCATGTTCTGGCCTGCCCCATCTTTCAAGTGCTTCAAAGTCCTCTACTAATACTTGTAGTCTGGTGCCATCCTCTCGCTCTGGTCCAAGTCCGATTAAAGCGGTGTATATATCACCACTTTCTTTTCTTCTAATTGACTGCAAGTCTTTTCCAAACGTAACCTCTCGACCACGCCATGCACCTACTTGGTCAACTAAATTAACGAGTCGATTCGTAACTTTTAATCCATTGTGCATTATTTCAAAATCAACCTCTAAACCAAACTCTCTAGCAATGCGCTTTATATACTCGTAAGGATTCGTCCAATTTTCAAATGATATAGTGATCGTTCTATCAGATTCGACCACGCCTACTTCATGTTCAGTATTTTGCAATGCACGACCTAGGTGTTGTTGAGCTGTACCTGTAAAGCTAAAAGGTTCAATAGCATCCCCTTTACTTAAATCTAGGTAACTAGCATAGGTAAATACTTCAAAACCTTTACCACGTTCTCTCTCGTCAATTACTTCATCAATAGTAAACTCGACAAGTTGCTGTGCGTACTCACCAGGCATAATGACTCTATTGCCTTTAATGATATGCTCGTCATAGTTACGTTCTCCAATTAATTCAAAATCAAATGTTTCAACATTATCTTTAAGTGATTTATGATGAACAGGATTACCCGTCATATCCTTAGCAGTTGCGATTGATAAGATATTGTCATTCTTTCCATCTGTAAAGTGGATGATGTTACCGATAGATGACTTGGCTCCTGTTAGTCGACCAGCATCATCTAATGTGTAAGTATGACCTCCAATAAACATTGATGCTAGTTGTGTTTGTGACATTTGTTCACCTCTTTTATTGCAAAATAAAAAGCACCTCGTAGTGAGATGCTTTCTTAAAGATATTAATTGTTTTTCATTCGGATAATTCTTCTATGTCTTTGTCTAAATCATCCTTAGTGATGTGTTCGTTTTTTATCAACAAATTTGTGAGAGCGATTAAATGAGTGTGGTTTTTGTTGATTTGGTTCTGAAGTTTTTCTCCATCTTCTATTAACTTACTAATTTCTTTAGCAATGTCTGACATAACTATTCCACCCTCCTTCCATCGACTATCATACGACAAAAGGAAGATTATTCCTATTAATTAGTGACTAATTACCTATAAAGTTCCTCAACATTAGACAACAGTTAGTTGAGTAACAATTTCCCGTAAGACTCGTCTTCATCGGCAATTGTCTGTTTAACATTCTTGTCGTTAGCCAGTGCATCTTTAATAACGTCCCCAAACATAGATATAAAAACAGGGACTTCCGTGTAAGTATGCCCACCCCAAAAAATAGCTTCACCGTCATCTTCCGCGGGACTGGGAACTACATTCAGATTTTCTATAATCCAATCAATAACCATAAATTTCTCACCCTTTATGTCATTTTATTTATAGATGCTTCTTTGAGCACTGCATCGTTTTCTTCTCCGACATTGTAAATGAAGATAGCTAGTCCTGCCGTTGTAACATCCATTATATCAGAGATGGCGTAAGCCCCCCCCCTTCTGCGACTTTCGTCGTTGATGAATACCATTCGCCGCCTTCAGACATTTTCCTAATACGAATTTCAATCCTTGTACTCCCTAAATTTCTTGCTCCGATTGTGTATCTATTACAATCATCAATTTTATGGTATTTCAACGAATAAGCGCCAGGCGCAATAGTTTCATTGGGAGCAAACAAACTTTCTTCTACAAGACTACCTGTTTGTCTTACAGTAATTGCATCCTCCATATTACTCCCAGTTACTTGAGTATTAAATGTACCATCTAAGCGTTCTAAAATTTGTTGGTTCATTTGCCTTGATTCAGCCAATTCACTTTTGATTAACTCTAATTCCGACTTAACATCTTTATCATGTGTTGGTAAGTTGTTATTTTCTCCTGTTCTTCTGAAACTGCCATCTTCTTTTTCGTGTTGTGGATAAGTAAATGGTACTAACCTTCCGTCAACTTCGACCCATTTTAATTCCGGAAACTCACTCATGTTATCATCCTTTCACTTCAGTCATAACTCTCAACTCTAAATATTTATCGTTCGGAAATGTTTCTTCTCGACCATCTTTATATTTAACAATAAATTCATATTTGTAAAATCCCGAGGAACTTGATACTTTCATGCTAAGTGGATAAAAAACTTTACCATTTTTAGCATCTTCAATGTTACATATGTCTTCATAAACTTTATCGCTAACAGATATATAAACGTTGCAGTCCGTTAAATCCATAACCTCACCGTTTTTAGTTAGCGTCGCCCTTATTGCATTACGAGTATCACCTTCTTTAATCACCAACTAAATCAGTCCTCCTACTATTGTTTATCACACCATGACTAACGACATCATAATAAACGGTTATTGTTTCAATAGGAGCAAGCGATACATGTGCATCGTTTTTAAATGGTTCAACCATCGCATTTGACTGTACCTCCTCGATAATCACATCATTAACCACAGCTTCACCTACTTATATTTTTCTCTAAACTTAACTTCACCAGTAAACGTATCTGGTGGATTAATTTCAATTTGACTATATCCTTTAGGTAGCTTAAAAAACTCTGCTCCAAAGTCTTTTATCATCATGGCGTCTTGACCATTAATTAATATTTCTTCTGTTGCATGGTCAAATGTGACTGTATCGCCAACATCTAAAATGTAAGGAGTCTGGTCAACTGTTAGCTGTCTTATCTCTTTAACTTCAAGATTATTCATGCGTAAACGATTAGGTACTGCTCTATCTTGATAGCTACCAACAAACAATGATACATATCTTAATCTACCGCCGTATTCATTTTTAGCATCTCTAAAAGTAGACTGTAACGTTGTTCTATGCCTACTATTTCTAAACCTAGCGACATAAAAGGTAAATAGATTTCCTTCACGCTTAACAGACATATTCATTAGCGTTGTTTCTCCTAGATTATCTTGGATGTAGTTGTGTTTACCGATTGCGTAACCATTGCTTCTTCCAGCACCACGATATGGACCAACTCGACCAAGTGCAGCACGTCTATTTTTAGTTCTACTATTATCTTTAATACCAATCTTACCAAGCATATTCATGGCTTCATCAAATAAATAAACTTCAATTCTAAAGTTATCCATTTCACGTCTTGATATGATGTCGAAATTTGTTGTAATTTCGAAGTCTTGCAATGGTCTGGATAATTCTCTTATTACTGCTGGACCACGCATTCGATCTCCTGCTGTTCCGTAATTTTGAGCACGTATTCCCGAACCATCAGACATCATGGTACCTGTTATATCGTTAAAATAATCATCAACTTGTACACCAGATGTTGTCCAACCATCCATTGATGTTCCATCTTCATAAAGAACGGTAGGACTAGCATCGACCACTTCCTCATGCCCTTCTTCTTCTAATGGAAAGCCAAGCAAGTTATATTCATCGTTTATATTGTTGACCATGGCAAATGTAGCTTTCTTGGTTGCTGTTAATTCAATGATTGGTTCAGTAGCTTCGTTACCTTCATTGTTAATCATCATGATGTCTTCGGCTGGTACGGTTTTTTCTTCTTTGGAGTAAGCATAAGGATTGGCGCAAATGAACGTGATAATCCCACTTCGCTGTTTAACAAACCTAGTGTAATCCTCAATTGATCCTTCTATTTCCGCATAATAAATTCGACCAGGTTCATCATCAAACTCTAAGGGGGCGGCATCTATTGTGGTCAGCCAACTTGATAGTTCGTCTATTATTCTAACTTCGTGCTCGACATCATCGACTACAAATCCTATAGGTTGCTCTATATAAATTACATCTATTTCTTTTGACTCAACATAAGCCCCAGGCATTCCTGTAACTTTAATTAAATTGTTTCTTGTAGGGGCAAAAGGTGACTTTTTTCTGCCCTCTAATAAATACAACCATGGCTTTCTTATATTGTTGAAAGTCATTGACTTATGCAAATTTACTCACCCTTCTATTATTTCTGTCTTGTATCTCCGTCACGTGCCTTTCTACAGCTTGACCAGCTACCCTACCGTCAATTTCGCTTGTTACGTGTATTTCAAATATAACTGGTATAGAACTTCCTTCACTCTGGTTATTTAATTGATTAACCACTCGATTCGCTTCTCCACTTCTACTAGCTCCGTTTGCGTAAGCTGGCATATTATTTAATGACCGTAATATCTTTTTAGATTCATCATGAGTAAAAACTTCGTAACCTTTAGGTCTGTCATACATACCAAAGTTCAGCATTTCCCAACGATTACCTAATCGACCAAGTTCAAAACCTTCTTCACCTGCTATAAAACGACCTCCAGGATGATGGTCTGTTCCATCTGCATAAAACCTACTAGGACGACTAAAACTAGATATAGCGTTAGAAAGACCTCCACTGTTTGCGTATAATCTGACCTCTTTAGATACTGAACTACCTAACTGCCTGTTAAGAGTTGCAACAGATGGATTTGGATTAATGCCTAGTTTTTTCCGAATATCTTTTCCCAGTTCAGTATTTAAACCTTGAGCTTTTCCAGTACCTTGGTCAATCTTTTTGTTAGTACCCTCTTGAGCCTTAGTTGACTTGCCCATGTTCGCACTTACCACACCTAGTTCTCTGTTACTTCCTTTAAGCTTTGCATTCTGTGAATCCAATAGTCTGTTTTGTTCAGATTGATAACCTGTTTCTTCCCGAATCTGATCTCGGATGCCTCTATGTCTCCCTATTGCTTCATCTAATTCGCCTATTTGATCACGATATTCTTGTGTTTTCTTTTCCTCTGAAGATGTGTTTTTTACAATTTCAGCACGCTCTTTTTCAAGCGTGGATATAGTTTCATCTAACTTGTCAAGACCATTACCTTTTTCATTAGTTATATCAACCTCTGCAAGTAACAAGTCAACCATTTGCTTTTCTATTAGTTCTAACTTGGCTAACTCTTCCTCGTTTGCATCAATTTTGTTTACAATTTCTTCTCTTTGCTTGCCTAGCGTGTCAAGAGTTTCACCCGTTGTACCTAATTGAGCATTTAAAATCGCTGCTTCTTCGTGTTGTAAATCGGTTATTTCGTTATGAGTCAACGTTTGATCTTCAAGCTCTTGTCCAATTTCTTCTAATCTTGCACTTCTCTGTTCTTCGCTCATAAGTTGAGCATCAAGATTATATCCTATATCTTGTTCAATCAATTCTTGCTCTTCTCGTAAATCAACCTGTTCTTGCATTATCTCTGCTTCACGCTCTAAAGCTTTTCCTCTTTCGATTTGTAGTTCAATCATAGACATTTCATTAAGTTTATTAATGTAAGCCTGTACAGCTTCAGTTGAGTCTACAATCGCGTTACCTTGTTTCGTGAATGACTTCTCCACTTGGGGTGATTGTTCTATAATTCCATCGTTGGCTTCTATCAATTTGTTTATTTCATCTTTAGATAACCCTGACTTCTCCGCAAGTGCGTCGTATTCTCTGTTTAATTCAGCGATCAATTGTGGGTTTTGTGTTTTGTTTAATTCAGACTGTATGTCCATCAATCTACCGAATTCTTCTGTTGTTAATCTGCTTTTACCGTTTAACTCTTCATACTCATCAACTAGCGCTTGTAGTTCATTCGCTTGGTTATGGTATGATTCGGATAGTTCGGTATTGACCTCTGTATTCTTCTTTGATTCCTTATGAAGCCCATATAACACAGTGCCTAATCCAGCAACTGCGACTGTAGCAAGACCAACTGGACCTGCTGCAGCTCCTAAAATTCCAAAACGACCTATTAATCCAGCGCCACTTGCACGACCCAACATCGTCGCTACCCTTCCGCCAGCACGAGTTATTCCACCTAGTGCAGTCATACTATGACCTAAAACGATCGCAGCCGGACCAACTGCCGCTGTTAACCCTAGCCATTTCAGAATGTTCTTTTGAGTGGAATCATCTAAATCACTAAACTTCCTTACCATTTCAGTTACCCATTTAACTCCTTCTGTTATATGTGGGATTAAATGTTCAGATATTGCAATGCCTGCGCCTTCTAGTGCCGACTTCATTTCGGTTATTGCGCCTTTAGCGTTATCTTGCATAACTTTTGCCATTTCAGCAGCTGCGCCCTCGGAGTTTTGTAGTTCTTCTGTATATTCAGCTAATTCGTCTGAACCCCGATCAAGTAATGCCGACCAACCCGCTGTCGATTGCGCCCCGAAAAGAGTAGATAATGCCGCCGCTTTTGTTTGTGCATCCATTCCTTTTAGACCTTTTTCAAGTTCAGCAAGTACACCGTCCATTTCTTTCATATTACCGTCAGCGTCAAATACATTGATACCTAACTCTTCGACCAAATCTGCTGCTTTTCCAGTCGGGTCTGCTAATCTCAAGAAACCTTGTCGCAACATACGACCAGCTTGTTCACCTTGAATACCAGCGTCAGACATTAACCCAACAGCCGCTGTCATTCCTTCTATTTCAAGACCTAATGTGCTTGCAATTGGAGCAACTACTTGCATCGCTCCGCCAAGTTGTTCAACGTTAGTGTTTGCGGAAGATGCCCCTTTTGCAAGAACATCAGATACTCTTCCGGCTTCTCCTGCTTCCATACCGAAACCACTGATTATATTTGATGCAATATCTGCAGCTCTACCCAAGTCCATGTTAGATGATGCAGCTAAATCTAAAAGACCCGGCATTGCAGCAGTAATTTCATTTACTTCAAAACCAGCCATTGCTAGGAATTCCATACCACTCGCTGCCTCGGTTGCACTAAACCTCGTAGTCTCACCCATTTCTTTTGCTTGATCTCTTAGTTGTTCTAACTCATCACCAGAAGCTCCAGAAATGGCTTGTACTTTGGACATTCCTTCTTCAAAATCCATACCTACCTTTAGGGCTGCAACACCTGCAGCAACGATAGGAGCAGTGACTCTCATAGTGTACGATCTACCAAACCTAGATGTAGCGCGACCCATATCTTGCATTTTCTTTCCGTATGTTTCCATACGAGCGCCCAATTGAGTCCATCGACTTTCCTGTGTTCTTATAAGTGTATTAAGTCTCTCCAATTGTCCTTGGGTCTTTTTCATTTCTGCTTGAGCATTGTTATATTGTGCCGCTAACTCTTTTGTTTGCTTCGAGTTTTCTCCTGTCGTTCGTCTCGATTCTTCATATCTTCTTCCAAGCTCTGCGACTGTTTCTCGTTGCACCTTTAATCTACGTGATAATATATCTGACTCTTGTCGCATACCTTTCATGCTTGTTCTGTAATCTCTGCCGCTTGATCTAAAGTTGTTCATTTCAGAACGAACCCCTTTAAGATCACGCTTTAAATCTGTTATATTGGAATCTCCTGTTTTTTCAAAAGATAACCTCGTTCTTAAATTACCTATCTCTCTAGTCACTTTATCACCCCAATCGTTACCACACTTCAGATAAGTAGACTTCTTCTTCTGGTTCTTCGAAATTTATAACCTCATAAAAAAAGTGGACATCTAACTGATCAATTTCAGTTAAAGTCCACTGTCTTACATGAGGGTTATCTGGAAACATCATGTTGTTATACAATTGTTTAAGGGAAGTATATGACTCTTTCCAAGTCACTACTTCCCCTGGTTGTTTCCCTCTTCATTCTCTATTTTTCCGAATATAGCTTCTGCTAACTTCTCGTCAAAATAATCATCACTTACACCATCTATCAATTCGTCCGCAGTAAACTGATTGCCAAATACTACATCTACAAGAATATTGATCATTTCGTTTTCAAACTCAATTTGTTTCTTTGTAGGTATAGTTGCCTGCTTTTCGAGTATTTCTTCTTCTTTTGCTCTTATCTCCATAAACTTACGTCTAGCTTTCATCGTCACTTCTGATGTAACGAACGTTTTCTTTTCGCCATTAATAGTAATGTCAATTTGCATAATTAAGCACCTTCCGGAAGATTAACTTTATCACTATCTAAAACATCATCAAACCATGTGTCAAAGACAGTCCTTTGTTCTTCTGTTATTTTAGGATTACCATCCCATACTTTCCAACGCTCTTTCTTGTCGTTAAGTCGTGGAACTGATTCACCAGTTAAGTTAGGTGTTTGATATGCAGGAGTTTCTTCAAGTGTTTCTTTGTTTTCTTCTCCTGGGGCAAACTTAATTCGATAAACCCAGAACCATTCATAAGTTCCATTCCCTCGAGCACTCAATGCTCGACCACCAATAGCAACATAAGGAGCATCATCATCCCCTCCGTCTGTAACTCCACCTAATTCATCAACTGTTTTTCCTAGAATATCAGCTTCTACTTCTGCATCTAAATAAGCTGTGTTCAAGGTTATTGCAGACGGTCCTTTTGCGCTATCACTAAACAAAACTTGGTCATCCGCACGTAAGTTTGCTGTATTAACAGAAGGCTGAATGTTAAATGCTCTTGCTGGTCCTAAAGGTTTGACCTCTGAATATGTCGTTTCCTCGTTATTTTCTTCTGTAATAATTGCATAATGCAAATCTTTTAATCCTTTAATAGCCATTTATAAATCCCCCTCGAAATAATTTTCAAAATTAAAACGCATGATCGAGCGATACATGTTCATATCCTCGTCATACGTTTCTGATTCAAACATTCGTTTAAAACCTACGTCGATTAATTCATTTCTTACATTATTCACTAAGTTTGTAAAATCGCTTGTAGAAAACACATCTACTTGATAAAAGTATTTAGTTATAAGCTCTTCATCGTTTGCGTTCATTCGTGGTGCTTGGTTATATTCTGTAAACACAATGTAGGTATCTGCTTTCTGGTTGTATCTCATCTTAGCTATTGGATAACCCAACGGAGTCAAAGTATCAATGACTAATTTACCTAGATTCATAAGCCATACCTTCTTCTAAACACTTCTGCATACTTTTCTAATATTGAGTTGGTGTTAGCTTGGTAGACGATAGATACAAGTGGTTTTGGAGCAATAAAACGCTTTGCTCTGACGTTATAGTATCCGAACTCATGCATGTAAAGGTAGTAACCTGGAGCTCTCTTACCGCCTTGCGCCCCAACAAACAGCTCGCCATTCACTGGGTCTGTTCTTACTATCGCTTCTTGAGCTTGTCCACTTCGTCTGGTTAATCCATGAGAATAGACTTCTGCTTTAATTCTATCTCGTAGTAAGTCACCACCAGCAATCAACGCTTCATCTTTTGCATCTTCTGATACTTGCTCTAATCTTTCTAACTCATCAATCAACTCATCTAATCCCTCTAGATTAAGCTCCATGATCATCACTCCAATAAGACGTGATCAACTCAACATAACCATCCTTATTTAAAAATGTACGTTCTATCTTGTAATCTCGATTATCATATCGCAATGCTCTTTCACCATTGTACTCAACTTCATGAACTTCAAATACATGAGACAATTCAACTACGTTTTGTTTAGCGAGCCAAAATTCTCTAGAATGAACGCTTAGTTTGTTCGCTAAAACTTCACCTTTATAGACTAGTGTTTCGACCTCGAAACCATTGTCATTTATTCCTTTCTCGACATGAGCTAGTTGTATTCCATAATCCCACGTTCTAGACATTGTCGTTACCTAAATTCTTAATGATCATGTTGTGTAATCTGAACTGTAAATGCCTTGGCATACCCTTTTCGCTATCTCGATTAGAGTATCGCCAATCAGCAAAATCTACAACAAACATTAAGTGATATGAGTTGTCACTTTTTAATGACAACCCATGACTTTCACTTAATTCTGTAATTATGCTTTCGATAATCTTTTCTAAATACAAATCACGGACAGTTGTGCTAAGTCCAATCCTTGCCTTAGTTAGTTCTAGTGCGGACACGATAAATTTATCCATCACTCATCAGCTACTTCTTTGATCAACACTTCTTTTCTTATATTCTTTTTAGTCGATAATTCCTCGATGCGTGCTTTTGTTGCCTTTCCTTTCCTGGGATATTTATCACCTACACGATAAACGTGTTTATCGTCCTTTAAGTCTGTAAAATCTTTAATTACTTCAAACATTTACTATGCCTCCTCCGGTGTATCTTCAATTGCAATTACTACGAATGAATCTGTGTAGATAGGCTTACCGTCATAACGTGCCGTTCCTTTGAATACAGTCTGATCTTGAATGAAACGTACATCAGTAGATACAGCAAGTTTAACTCCTGCACGTTCTCCAAGTAGATACTTTTTAAAGTCACCTAATACAATAGTGTCTTCTGGTGCATACTGTGAAAATACGATTCTAGTTCCATCTGGCAAACGTGGGGATTGTGCTGTTTG
>RWZE01000138.1_pt1 | contig 11010 bp, 22 predicted proteins | sample 2187721 | NCBI WGS metagenome assembly RWZE01 (sample SAMN10531867, study PRJNA481165) | viral metagenome | isolation source: viral particles purified by filtration and ultracentrifugation from about... | host: Nasonia giraulti 16.2 | place: USA:Tennessee | collected 2011-04-01
GTGTGGACCGGAAAAATTATCAAAAAAACATCAACCATCACATTGTTATCGAATGCTTCGCCAGTCTATACTTCCGCTCTTCAAGCTCCAGCCGCCGCGATTCCAATTCATAAGCCTTCACACTGTCCAGCAGCCTGATTATTCTTCCGTGCGTTTTGTCTAGTTCTGTTCGCAGTTTCAAAGCTCGGTCGAACGGGCTTGCCTTGATGACTGTTTGCATGGATAGCTTCATGGCTTCCCCGGTGTCTTCCTGCTCCGCATCGCTCACCGTGTCCCGAAGCTCTTCAATGTCTCGTTCCAACTTATCCAGCTTCTTTTGCTGCTGTTTGGTCGGGTTGTCCACGCTCTCCATTTCCCAAACTAATTCATCGCGCTGCACGGTCAGTTCTTGCAGCTTATCTTGCTGCTTTGCAAGCTTCTCGTTGCTGTTCGGAACCATCATGTCAACAACTCGGTCAACGTGCAAATTCGATTCGCTTTCTTCTTCAAGCTGCGCGATTCTTTTTTTTAGGTCGTTTTCTTTTACGACAAGCGTCTGCAATTCGCGCAGCATGTTTGCCTGAACATCAAGGTCGATCTGTTCAATCAGCCTTCGTTCATCCTCGGATAGTTCATCAAAAAACACTGTCTTGTACGCTCCATGCGTTACGGCGTTTGTGTTTCGCTTCGGAGCGCCGTGTCCTTTAGCGTTCCGGTTCCCCGGCTGTCCACCGGGCTTGCGCGTTGCTCTCTGCTCTTCCAGCGCTTCCTTCCACTTATCTTCACACTTCCATTTTCTTATGCGGGATTCAGGCACTTCCGCCAACTCTGCAAGCTCCGCATTTGTCGCCTTCCCATCGCTTTCAAGCCATTTTTGTTTCGCTTCGTCTCTGTTCGGGTTTCGCTTCCGCCCTGCCATTCCCTCCCCTCCTGTCGTTTGTTTTGTTATTTTCCCTCCCGCTCCCGGCTGCGGCAGATTATATGCGCGTTAGTTTAGGTTGCTGAAAATCGGGTGAAACGCAAAAAAGCAAGGGCGGAAACGTCCGCGCCTTGCCCTGCATCTACAATCTTTCATAATACATATTATAGCAGGAAAAGCCGGCAATGTCCGGCAATCTTCTTTCTCTCACAAATCCCCGAAATCATGCGCTGCCACTATCTTATTTCTTTTGAAGTACACAGCCAGTTTTTCCAGCGCCGTTTTCCTAATGTTCCTGCATTGGCGTTCCGAATACTTTGCTGCTTCTACTATTTGCGCCCACTTTTGTTCCTCAATATAGAACGATACGACAATTACCCGTTCGATGTATGTTAGCCTGTTGATCTCTTTGAATATTTCAGCTTTCATCTTGACCATTGTTTTGTTCTCGGCGCGTAGCGCTTTAATGGTTTCCCTTACTGATTCCGGGATATTCAAGACGATGGTTTGCACCGGGTTTGATGTTTTCCCTTTGGCTTTCGGCATGCCGTCCGCCCCAGCGCCGCCGCTCATGCTGTAATATTCATCCTCCATGTCCGCAATCATTCTATCATTCAAGTGAACGGCACTGTCTATTGTCCGATAAAACGTTAATATTTTTGCTGTCTTCTCTTTATTCATGCGCGTTCACCGCCTTTCATGATACTGGATGCCGCATGTTCCAGACTTTCGCCGCACCTTCTTTGTCGAATGCAAGCCCGCTGCTTGCAAAGCATGAAGTGCAGCCCACCTTGTAACCGCCGCTTTCTTCAAAAAATGTAGTTCCGCCGCCACAGAACGGGCATTCTTTCGTTTCTTGAATCTCCTGCCATTTCTCTTCCTGTTCATCTTCGGCGCCGTTTCCCGTCTCCACTTCGCATTCCGGGAATGAAAGTTTCAATTGCCTTTTGTCTTCCCATTCTTCCGCCGCTTGCTGCTGTTCGCTTGCTTCGGTTTCGGTCTCTCCCTTTATTTCATCAGCTTTTTCTTCCGGCTTCGGTTTCGGCTCCCGCTCCGGCTCCGGCGCACTCTCCACTTTGGCTTCTTGCTTCTTCTCCTTCGCATCCTTCATTGACATGCTGCCCCGCTCCTGATATTCCGCGTACACTTCCCGCTGCTGCTCTTCGGGCATGCCGGAAATCTCGTAAGCGGTGGACATGTTCACGCGCCCTTCCTTCAACTCTTCCTGAAATTCGGGGGTCAGGTTCTTCGTTATGGCTTCCATTCGTCCCACTTGCGCGGGCGATGTGTCTAATGCGCTGGCAATAAGCTCCCGCAGCCTTCCGGGTATCTTGTCCCGCTTCTTGATCTGCTCCAGCAGGGCTTTCAATTCCTGCGCTTGCTTGACCTTCTCCCAATCACTCAATTGCCGCGCCGTTGAATTAGTGGTAATCAGCAGCAACCGTTCCCGCAGTTCGTCTTCCTCGGTTTCGATGATACACGGCGCTTTTTCAAACTCCTGCTTTCCCTCTTCTGCCAGCGACAGGAGGGCAAGGCGGCGGCGATGCCCTGCAATCACCCGGTATTTCCCGCCCTCTAGCGGTTTCACAACCAAGTTTTGCTTGATGCCAAACGCCGCGATGGATGCCTTCAATTCCTCTATCTGCTCCGTGGAATAGAAGTTTCCTTGCGATGGCTCCAGATCGTGAACAGATATGTGGGTTATCTTGTATTCCTGATTTCCGGCGCGTCCGTCCCCGCCCTCCACCTTCCCGCCGCCTAACAGTTGATTCAGGTTAAATTTCGCCAATTCGTTCAACTCCTTTTGTGTCCGATTCGGTCACACTTTCATTAACATTCGTTACTATGCTGTAGTGTCTTCCACCCAATGAACCAACCCTTTTGCAATCAAGTCGTTGCACAAGGCTTCTAATTGTTCTCGAATTTCAGGGTTTCGGAATACGTTCGGGACGTGCAGTACAATACCGGATTTTCCAAACCAGCCTTCACCCCGCACAAATTTCCCTCCGTTAACCTCCAGTCCAACAAGTTCACCAAGCGCCGGAACATTCTTAAATCTCAATATTTTCCCCAATTCTTTCATCTCCTTATTTCATAGTTTTCTACATGTCAGAAAGCTTCTGTTTCAGTGAATCAAGGTGTTCTTTCAAAACGTCCAGTACCTTGTTTTTGATGTCTGTTTTCAGGTGATATTCGGCTTCGCTGTAAACGCCGTAAGCATTCGATAACAATGTGATGGTTGATGTTTTTTTGATAATTTTTCCGGTCCACACCTTTTCAGCTACGCGAAGGAATTCTTCTAGCTCGTTGATTTCCTTTTTTATCTCGTTCGCTTTGGCAAGCTCTTCATCCGTCATGTTCCGCCTTCTTCCTCTTTCGCCTTTTTGGGTTCCAGCATCAGCAGTTCACTTTCCCCGCGCCGCAAGAACAGCGCTATGCAATCTTTCTTCTTCAATCTGTATTTCTTCACGTACCCGCCGCGCTGCCTTGCCCACCGCTCGGCTAGTTCGCAATCCGTTGTGTAGCTTATCCAGTCCGTTTCACCTATCCGATGCGCCCGGTATGCCGTCAGTTCGGTGGGAAGCTTGCGTAATTGTCTGTACTCACTCGGTTTCATGATGCTGGTTTCTCTCCGCCGCCTTCTCGCCCTGAACAGCTTCCGCCATAGATTCAAGTCACTCCATCCTGAATAGCTCACCCATAGCGTGGATAGCGTAAACCAATACCAGTAATCGCCAAGCCCTTTGCAAAGCTCGTTGAATTTAGTAATCGCTATGGGTGTGGCTTCCCAGCGCAATATTTCATCCATTATTTCAATTTCCTTTTTCGTGCTGCCGTTCCAGTCAGGGCTTATGTCCTGCATCCCCTTCACCCTCCAGATATTCTGCGACTAATGCGATATAGTCCATTGCTGCACCACAGCGGCGGGAATATTCAATGATCGGGGCGGCGGCGAATGTGCTTTCGTCCACCTTCTCCGTTTTCCTGATATGGGTTCTAAATAGCGGGAAGTCCTTCTGGTTGTGCAGCCATTCTTCACCCTGCCTGTTTACCTCATTGCGCTGGTAGCAAGTCACGAAGCAGCCTTTCAGGTTGATTGCCGGGTTAAGCTCTTCGCGTGTGTTGTCGATCTGCTCTTTTAGCTCCGCCAGCCCGTCAAACGCGAATTTGTCTATTTTGACCGGAATCATTACGTCATCGGACGCAACCAGCGCGTTTATCGTGCTTATGTTGATGTCCGGCGCATTGTCGATAATGCAATAATCGTATTCGGCGGAAACGCTATTGAGCGCGGCGCGCAGCCGGGTTTGCTGCGGTCTGGAGCTATCCAACAATACTTGAAGATTTGCCCGCAGCAGATTCATGTTTGCCGGTATCATGTCCAGATTGTCGTACCCGGTGGATGCTATGATGTCATCAAGGTTCGGGTTGCGCTCGGTCATCACATCCGCGATACTTGACCATTCATAGCTATGCAGCCCGAACATCTTTGTGGCGTTGCCTTGTTTGTCGTTGTCCACAAGCAATACGCGCTTATTGTGGACAACTGCCAGTATGTGGGCGATATTGATAGCGGATATGGTCTTTGCCACGCCGCCTTTCAGGTTGATTATGGATATTGTTTTCATATGGGAATCCCTCTTTCATTTTTCATCTTTAAACGAAAAGTTCTGAACCGCATTCCGCAACAAGCGTTCACAGCGCCTTCCGATACATGACCACATGAAACGTAAATCCTTTTCCGTGAACATCCCGCTCCGGCTCTCTATGAAGTTCGACAGTTCCAGTATTTCGACCGGGTTCATTGTCTTGCAGCCTTCCTGAAACTTCTTCCTGTCCTCCGGGGTTAGTTTGATCGGCGCGGGCATGGCTTACCCAGCCCCCGGCGCTTGCCCTTCGTCCAGTTCTCCGTATTCCGTTGCCATGTCCATTTCGTAATGCTCACAGATCGCCCGAACGCCCAGCGCAATGTAATACTGCTTATGCTCTGCCGTCTTGCAATCATTCGCTTTTTCGATGCAATCACATATGACGTTCACAAATTTTTCTTCCTTTGCGCCCGCTTCTTCCCGCTCCTTCTTCGCCTTGTCAAATCTGTCCGCCTTCTCCTTGATGCTCTGGAAGCTGGCGTAATCAATCGTTACCGTGGCGTTCTTCATGGTCTTCCTCCAGCGATTTCATTTTTGATAGCTCCCGCTTCCCGCAATACATGCAAGCTTCTTCACTTGCTTTGCAATTGGCTGTGTACTGGTTCCCGCCGCATGAGCGGCATTTATAGCGAATCATGCCGTTCCCTCCCGCTGCGCTTATTCCGTCCACCCGACAATCATAGGAAAATTGGTTTCGCCTTCAACCAAATTTTGAATGGTCATTTCCCCCAATTCATCCCATTGCATATTCTTGTCCATCGGCACTTCCTGCACATCGTAATCCGCCCATTCCTCTTCATTCACGGTTACTTCCGACCGATACCATGCAGCCAATTCCTCGTTCGTGCCGTAACCAACAACGATGTCCGCCCGGTCCGGTCCGATGGCTACCGCCCGCAATTCCTGATTCCCCATTTCCATTCATCCTTTCTTTTTGGTTTATTCAGCCAAATGCTGCTTCAACGCATCAATGAATGTTTCTTCGTTCGCCGCTGCTCCGGCAGCGATTATGCCGCCGTCAAGCCCAATCACCCCGGCAGGGAACCCGTTGAACTCGATCATGGCATGAAATCCGGGGATTCCTTCGCGCGTCTCCGGGTGTCCGTTGACTTTGAATGTCCAATGTTCATCAACCTTGTGCGTCCAAACCTTATCTTTCACCGGCAGCGCGCCCGCTTTCTCCCCAATGCTCATGATTAGCTCAAAAATTTCAGGCATGCCGTTCACCGCCCGCTCCTTGCTCCTTCATGAAATCAATCACCCGCCGCCAGTCATCCGTTACCATGTCGGCAAATCCATACATCACATCAAATTCGCCTTCCGGGAAGTCTTTGCGGTAAATAACAAGCTTCTTCCCGCTCCCCTTGGCATATCCCGCTTCCAAATGGGCTGAATTCCCTGCTGGCAGCACCAGAATGCAGATGTCCGCCCAATCCAGCCATTTTCTATCTTCCTCAAAAGCCCGTTTCACAATCTCTTCTTTCAAAACCGTTTCGGCGTTCATTTTCTCAACGTCCGGCAGCAAGTCGAAGCTGAACACAAACCTTCCAGCAGACTTGTCGCAAAACGCATCCACTTCATGCCCTTACGAAACCAGCATTTCCTTGATCTGAATTACTTGGGCAGCATTTTTCCACGAAGAAGCCAAATATACTTTCATCGCCCTTCCCCCTTAATCCATCTTCTGGAACGCCAGCGCATTCCATCCGGCTTCCTGCAAATGCTTTGACATGACTTGCACGGCTTTATATCTGGTGTCAGCTTGTCCCGCTCCAGTCGGAACGATGAAGTACCCCGCGCCTATCCATTGCCGCTTCCCTGAACAATGAAGCCCGGCGCTGCTGATCGCTTCCAGAACCTTTGTTTCCCGCGCTCTCGGCACAATCAGGAATACCCTGTCTTGATTGGCGGTCCCGCCGTCCGGCATGCCCTTGACCGCTTCGGACGCTGCTTTATTTGCGGCTATCAGATCGGCGGTCAGCTTCTTTGCATCGAACTTCATTCCCCATCCCCTCCCGCTTCCTGCAAAACTTCAATCACTTCCACATCCCCCGGATTCAAAGAGAAAGCGCACATCGTATCATATTTTTCAGCCTTCCAGTCGGCAATGAATTTGTCCAAGTCCTTCTTGTACTGATCTTGGAACGGGTTCGTCTGCTCGGCGCAGTACATCCCCATCATGATTTGTTCGTCATGCTCCTTGTCCCATCCAGCCAGAAAGTGGGATTCAAATTCATCGTTCGCCCACACTCTGAATACAGCTTCCGCCCCGTTGAAATGCTCGTAGGCTTTCTGTATATTCTCAAAATCGCGGTAGGTCATCCCCTGCCCTTTGTTCGCTTCCCGGATTTCAGGAATCGTTCTGCCGCCCGTCACGATTTTCCCCTTGATAACCTTGAATTCTGATGGTTTCATGCTCTGTTTCCCCTCTCATAAACATAATCCAAAAACATGACTGCGCCGTTGAATCTCACCCGGTATTCTTCAATGTCCGCCGCCGTGACATACTGCCGCCCGTAAATCTCTTTCATGTTCTTCCACGCCGCCCACGGCACAAAGAAAAATTTATCTTGGATGCCCACGCATACCCCTGTAAACGCGCCAAGCTCTGTATGCCCGTCCAATCTCTCCATTTGTTCATCTGTGAGCGCTGCCCGCTTCATTTGGTCGGTCGTGGTGAACTTGGCTTCAAAGTGAATTGCCTTGCCCCCTGCAAGTGTTCCGCTGAAATCCGGCTGCGCGGGCGCGATGAATCTGCCGGTAAACAGCCCGTTTGCATGCTTCTGGGTTACGCGGAATGGTTCAGGAACTTTGTCGATTTCGGCGCGGCGCTGATGGCGATAGATCACGCACCCCGCTTTAATCAGATTTTCAAAAATGCCGCCTTGCGCGTTGTTCGCCTTGTTTTGCCATTGCTGGCGGGCTTTCTTTTGGTCATACATCCCGGTTGTCTCCTTCTATCATTTTTCTGATTGTGTGCTGCTCCATGCCTTCCATCATGAACGATAGTTTTATAGCTTCTTCCCTTGATAGTTCATCGCTGGAAGTTGTCGCCCTAGCCTTTCCATCAGGCGGGAACAAATTGTTCTTGTTCATGAACGCCTTGTAAAACAGCTTTAGTTCCTCCTGCATCGCCCGCTTGTAAAAATCAATATTCAGTTCAATTTCCAATCTCTCCGCTGCGGTGCAGTACACGCCCAGAACTTTATGCTTCCTGTTCGCCTTCCCCAATTTCCTATAGGTGTCGCAATCCCCCATGACCATATAGATGATTTGGCTGATTAACCGGAATTCCGAAAAGTCTTGAAACCTGAACCATGCGATTTCCACAGCTTCATCGCCAATATCACTTTCCGTTATTCCGTATTTTTCCATAAACTTTTCAAGCATGCGCTGCGCGGATTCCTTTTCCCCGTCAACGCCCCGTTCCGCCAATGCCTTTAGCCCTTTCATCTTTTCCAGTAATCTTTCCTTGCTGTACATCCCCGCTTCGCCCTCCATCCCGCAGCTATTCGTGAGCTACACCGCTTTTCGAAAATAATTCCTTTATTTCAGCCGCCGCTTGAATATGATCGGTCTGCCCCTTCTGCAATCTGTTGATAACCTTCAAGGCTTCCCATCTTTCCCGCTCCGGCAACCTCCGCAAAAAGGCAACCAGATCGTCAAACGTTTCCAGTTTCACTTCTTGTTCCTCGCTGGATTCATTCATTCTCTCGCCCTCCGCATCTTCAAATAGATCGCCCACCCCGTTATCTCGTTGTATTCCGACTTACATTCCGTCAAATCCCATCCCGGATATTTCTTTGCCCAAAACGTCTGATTGTCTATTTCATCCTTCACAATCCGTTCCACTTGCCGCCTTGTGTATTTGCTGTCATTTGTCCGATACTCCGGCTTTTGAAGGTTTTGGCTGCTGCTCCAGCGCTTCTTTCCATTCGGGTTCTTCATCAGATACCGCGCGAGTGCTTCAAGCCCGTAATCATTTGGCTTTAATCGGTCAGCATTGGCAAGCCCTATGCGTTCGCCTTCCTTCTGCCCCTTCTTTCTGGGCTTTCTCCACAGGTCTTCCACCGCGTCCCGATCAAGCCCAGCGTTCATGATGATATGATGATGAATCCTTGTCGGCTTCTCCCCGCCCTTACCTGTGCTGTATTCCGTTACAAGTATGTATTTGAGCGGTTCAAGCCCTTCCTTCTTCCGTCTGTGTGCAATTCTCCTGATGTAATTTGCTGCTTCCCTTTCAGCTTCTTCCACTGTCTCCGGCACTTGTGCATAAGTGACGGTTACATGCAAATCGCCTTCCCCAAAATTCGCATTCACCAGTTGGATGAAATACCGCTTGGCATTCTTATCATTCAGGTTTCGTTGCTTTGGGGCAGATACTTTCTGTTTCTTCCCCCTCCCCTTCCCCTTAAGCATTGGCGGTATATTCGTCTGCTGGTATATATCCACTTCCATGTATTGATTCCCGCAATAGATTTTCTTCTCTCGTACAAAACTCCGCACGGCATATTCCCCCATCTTGCATAGTGCCGTAAAGAGTACATCAGTCCTGCCGCTTCATACGCAGGGGTTGCCGCCCCCTCCAGTCTCTCTTAATCTCTCACTCTCTTAAATCTCGCATCGCAGGAAAGATAATACCCATTACAAGCCCGAAAACGCCCGGCAAAGCGCTGTTTTTGCTTGTTCTCCGCCGCGAAATTTGCTACAATTGAAGAAGTTGGATTGTAGCTTTTCGCGTTGATTTCGCCCCGTGGTCGCTTCCCTCAAAGTGACTTCCGGGGCGATTTTCGTTTCATTCATCTTCTTGCATTCTCGCAGCTTGAAAGAAAAAAGAATCACCGTTTCCAGAATGCCGCCCGTCCACATTCCAAGTATGAACATCGCCCCCCTTCCTTTCTCTCTGCACCCGCTCCGGCGCGTTCTCACGCGCCTATCAGTTCGCCAGTTTGTCAGTTTCCAGCGCTCTAATCATTGTTTGTCCTCCGTTTCATTATTGAGTGCTGCGGCATCTGCCCGTTCCACTTCGACCGGGCGCGCCAGTACAACGCAATTCCTACTTCTGTCCATCAATTCCGCCTGAACAAACATTCCTTTTTCGCTCTTTCGGTAGATAATTGCCGACACATGGGCATATACGATGCCGCGATGCTCGACCGGTTCCCCGGACATCATGACTTTCTTCAATTCTTCGTTCGTCATGGTTCAGTCACCCCCGCGCATACTCCGAATACCGGAGCTTGACGGCTTCAAGCATGAATGCCTGAAATGAATTGCCGAACAATTGGTATGGCGTGTATGCTTTTGCGTCCGCTTCGTCCGTGTACCCGTTGTACAGGTTGAATGCCAATCGGCATATTTCCCCGCTTGTCCCTGTTTGCCATCCCCGCTGCAAGCCTTCCGGCGCAATCGCCGCTTCCTTGAAGTCGTACAGATCGGCGATGTTCGCACGGGTTTCTGGCATCAGCCCCAGCAAGTAAAATAGCGGTTTGCGGTATGGGTCATCGTGGGCTTTTGCCCGCTCCAGTGCTTCCTTGTAGAAATCAAGGTGCGCTTCGTCCAAAAATCTAATCTTCATGAACCTCTTCCCTTCTGTGCTCGATTCGCGAAACAATCTATGTAATGGGAAGCTTGCGCTGCTTCCTCGTTGCGGGTTCCCGCTATCCCCTGCAAAGGGGATTTCGGCTAGTTCCCATCTAGCCATCGTCAGGCGGGTGTTGGTGTGTCAAAAAGCTTCCAACTGATAACCGATGCTTGCCTTTTTTCCGTTCCAGTATCAAGGATGGGCGCTGTTGCCGATCTTCCGCGCCGCAAGCTTGTTTTGTCGAAAGTGTAAGTTCCTTCAAATGCCTTTAGCGTTACGACATCCCCCAAATCATGCGCTTTGGAATATTTGTCCTTGTCAACGTAATAGGTTGCTTCTTCCTTCTCCGACCAGACCACATGAAGCATTTTCTGTTTTTTCATCCCATCTTCTCCCCCTGTTATATTTTGGTTCCCGCCGATCATCAGGCGGGCTATAAATAGTCCAGTTGTTTTCCTCTTCATCGCAATCAATGGCGCAGCCCGGTTCCTCCCACTCGTCAAGCAATTCATCCAGTCTTTCTTGACTTAGATTCTGATAGCTTCGCTGCAATCTGCCGTATGCGTAGACTTCCAAGCTTTTCATTGTGAATCCGCTCCTTTCGCGTGGCGGTCGCTCCCCTCCGGGGGCTTATCACCATTTGCAGATGCAATGTGTGCATTTTCTCGTTGCTGTGCTTTCGGCAGCGGTGGCGAGGACTTCATTAAGCGGGTAATGCTCGTTCTGCGGTGATTGGAAAATTTCAAAGTGTCCGCAAGCTTGCCGGGCAACATAGATCATGTTGTATGAGAATTCGATTCCGCGTTCTTTCACTTCGTTGATGTACTCGGCTTCCTCTTGGCAGGAAGCGGCGCTTATTAGCGCGTCATAGTCCGGGC
>RWZE01000140.1_pt1 | contig 10836 bp, 14 predicted proteins | sample 2187721 | NCBI WGS metagenome assembly RWZE01 (sample SAMN10531867, study PRJNA481165) | viral metagenome | isolation source: viral particles purified by filtration and ultracentrifugation from about... | host: Nasonia giraulti 16.2 | place: USA:Tennessee | collected 2011-04-01
CCAATGAACTGGAAGATGACAATGTTGATGATGTACTAGATTTTCTTGATAACTTTGTATTTTAGGGAGGGTGATTGATATTGTCAGAAACAAATAACAATAGTGGCATTGGTTTTTTCGGATGGCTCACATTAATATTTATTGTATTAAAATTAACAGGTGTTATTGACTGGTCATGGACATGGGTCCTATCTCCAACCTGGATACCGTTAGCGGTAGTTATTGTTATCTTTTCATTCATTGGTTTGTTTGCTTTAATTAAATCAATCAAAAAAAGCAAGCATTGAAAGGAGTGTGATCCATATCTAATTCACCATGAAAGGATGTGATTAAAATTTGAGTGTATTTGATATGTTTAAACAAAACAGAAAACTTGGTGAAGAACTTAATGAATTATGGGACCTTGAGTTTTGGGGCCTGGAAGTAGAACAACGTTTATACCTTAAAAACTCCGCTATTGAAACTTGTGTAAATTTAATGGGAAGGACAATCTCCACTGCTGATTTTAGATTTGTAAAAAACAAAAAGCGCGTCGATTCTGACTTTGATTATTTGCTTAACGTAAGACCTAACAGCAATCAAAGTGCTGCCGAGTTTTGGAAAGACTTTATTTATACATTACTTGTTGAGAATGAAGTGCTTGTTGTATTAAGTGATAATGATGAGCTGTTGATTGCCGATAGTTTTTACCGGGATGAATACGCTTTTTATGAGGACAAGTTCACAGATGTTACAGTTAAAAATTATACTTTTAAGCGTACGTTTGAAATGGACAAAGTCATTTATATGACGTACAACAATAAAAAATTCACACATTTTCTTGATGGCATGTTTAAAGATTATACCGAACTGTTTTCCCGTATAGTCGAAACAAAAATGTATGAAAATCAAATTCGAGCATTAGCAAGTTTGGACACAACTCAAAGTCTTGATGAAAAGAGCAGAAAAAGACTGCAAGATTTCATTGGTCGAATGTACAATGTCTTTCGAAAAAGTGCATTCGCTATTGCTCCGAAATTAAAAGGTCTTGATTATGAAGAAATAACTAAAGGGCAAACGTCAAAAGGTCAATCTGTAGAAGAGTTGGAGAAGTTAAAGAAAGATACCACAAAACAAGTGGCCAATATTTTAGGTATTCCATCGGCATTAGTGCTTGGCGAATTAAGCGAATACGAAACAGCAATGAAAGCTTATATGCGCCTTACAGCTAAACCTCTTGTCGAACAGATTAAGGATGAGTTAACAGCTAAATTGATTGATAAGATGGATTACAAAAATGGCTTAGAGCTACAAGTTTACGGAGTGTCTGAACGCAGCCCAATCGAAGACTCCGAAGCAGCCGACAAGATGGTGGCTAGTGGAGCGTGGAGCAGAAACGAAGTGCGTGAGAAATTTGGTGATGAAAGGGTTGATGATCCACGTATGGATGAATATGTTATCACGAAAAACTATCAAACTTTAGACGAACTTGAAGGAGGTGATGAAGATTGAATAAAGAAATGTTTTTTAAAACATTTAAAAACCAAAAATATGTTGAACAATTAAAAAAGATTCCACAAAACTTTAATGTAAAACATAATGAAGATGAAAAAGTAACTGAAATAACTATCTACGGTGTCATTGGTGATGGCTGGTTTAGTGATTCATTTTCCGCTAATGATATCGACAGGGCTTTGAATAATGCGGGTGATAATGATATTATCATTAATCTTAATTCTCCTGGTGGTGATGCTTTTGATGGAATTTCAATCTTTAATAGGTTGAAACGTCATAATGGTAAAATCACTGTTCACGTAGACGGATGGGCATGTTCTGCCGCATCGATTATTGCGATGGCAGCTGATAGACTTGTCATGGAACTTGGTTCAATGATGATGATTCATGAAGCGGGATCTATCGTATGGGGTTCTAAAAAAGATATGCGAAAGGAAGCGGATGTACTAGAAGAATTAGAAGAAGGCATCATTGACATCTATATGACAAAGGCGAAAGAATCACGTGAAGATATCCGCAATAAGGTAGATGAGGAAACGTGGTTCAGTGCTAAAAATGCTTTAGAGATCGGTTTTGCTGATGTTGCCCAAGGTGTAGAAGAAGTTGAAGAAACAGAGCCGCAGGACAGAGAGTCAGTATTAAATGAATTACAAAATATTCTAGAACCAAACAAAGAACCTAAACAGCCAGCAGCTGTAAAACAAAGAGGGTTCTTTTTTTAATTCAAAAAAACAGGAGGAATTGACTTATGACAATTAAGTTAAAAAATAAAATGGCAAATTTCAATGCAAAGAAAGAAGCCTACACAAAGTTATTGAAAGATGAAAACGCAACACAGGAACAATTGCAAAATGCGGTAGACGAAATGTTTGTTGCATTGCAAGAAGATTTAACAGAAAAGATTACTGCTGATGCACGTAATAATTCTATGGATACTCAAGTATTGGTTTCCCGTGGAAGTCATGTATTGACGTCAAAAGAAACTGCCTTCTATAACCAAGTTGTTGAAGATGGCGGATTTAACGATGAAACTGTTTTCCCGGAGACAGTGCAAGAACGTGTATTTGAAGGGCTGGTTAAAGAACGTCCATTATTGCAGGCGATTGGTTTGCAAGATCTTGGGGCTGTCACAAAGTTTATTTTTTCAGACCCTACTCTTGCATATGCTTGGAAAGAAATTTTCGGAGACATTACTGGACAAGTTAACACGGCTTTTAGAGATGAAAAGATTACGCAGCTTAAATTAACATCCTTCGGAGCAATCCCAAATGATATGTTGGAGTTGGGGCCGGTTTGGGTTGACCGTTACATGGTCACATTGCTTATCGAATCCCTTGCAGCTGGTTTAGAGTACGGACTAGTAAATGGCCGAGGTTCCGCACAAGATGAGCCTATCGGACTTATGAAAGATGTGGATTCCGACAGTGGTGCTGTTACAGACAAAGAATCTTCTGGAACATTGACTTTTGCTCCATCAGAGCGTGGCGAGGTTGTAGTTGGTGAATTGTACGGCGTACTTGCTAACTTATCTAAAGATGCAGATGATAAGCATCGGAAAGTGCTAAATAAAATTGTCATGGTAGTCAATCCAATTGATCTATTGGCAGTTAATGCTCGTCACACTATTCAAAACGATTCTGGCGTGTTTGTTACGAATCTACCATACAATTTGAAAGTGGTTGAATCAGAAGAAATTCCAGTCGGAAAGGCGCTGTTCTTTGTCCAGGGAGAATACATTGCAGCCATTGCGGGCGGCTACAAACTGAAAAAGTTTGACCAGACTCTTGCCATTGAAGATGCAACGCTTTATACGATTAAACGTTTTGCAAATGGTCGTCCAAAGGACAATAAAGCAGCACTTGTTTATGACTTGGACATTTCATTCCCAGTACCTGGAGAGGAAACTCCCTAATAAGCCCGAAAATGTAAAGGCTAGTGCTACCGATACATCAGTTAAATTAACTTGGTAACTAGCCTTTATACAGGGCTATCTTAAAAAGAAAGGAGTATTTTAATGGCGTATAACGTATATCAAGGAAACGAATTGATCGCGGAAGGTTTAGAAGTAACGGAGTACACTGTAGATGGTTTAACACCAAATACGGAGTACTCTTTTTCTGTTACCGAAGTAATCGGTGATAAGGAGTCCGAAAAGTCGGACCCAGTCACTATCACTACGAAATACAGCGATGTGGATTCTGTGACTGTTAGTCCAAAAACCAATAATTTAGAAGTTGGGAAAACACGTGATCTAACTGTAAAGGTAGAACCTTCCACTGCCAAGCAAGATGTTACTTGGTCCAGCAGTGATGATGAGGTGGCCAGTGTTTCAGGTGGTACTGTGACCGCTGTTGCGGAAGGTGAAGCAACGATTACAGTTACAGCGGAAGGGAAATCCGATACAGCTACCATTAATGTGACTGAACCGGATCCGGAGCCTGAACCCGATCCAGAAGAAGGTGATTAATTTTGATCACTGATGAATTACTAAAACAGTTTAAAGAGAGAATGCATATTTTCCACAAAGGAGAGGATGACAATTTAAAAGAGTTGTTGTCCTTTTCTGTTTCTTTTGTCGAGTCAAAGATTGGTGAGTTTGACATTGAAGAAAACTTAAAAGCAAAAGAATTAGTCTTTGAACGAACTCGCTACGCTTACAATGATGCAGTGGAATACTTTGAGGATAATTTTTTGAGTGAAATTATATCTCTTAGTTTGGAAGCGGCCGGTGATTTAAATGTGGAAGAATGAATATAAGCCGCCGCGTCATAGAAGCAGTGATTTTCGTGTGCCAGTAATTTTTTATGAGTATAAAGAAAACGAGGGGCCGAAACCAGGGCAGCAGAAAAAGAAAAAACTATTTGACTGTCTTGCAAAAATTGATGGTATTTGGTTAAAGGATATGGAACGCGCTAAACAAAACGGAACATTATCGGAAGTCACCATTAGCATCCGTGACCCGATTGGAAGTTATGTTCCAACAAATAAACACTTTGTCGAGATTGATGACCCTCTTTACCCAGAACCATACAATATCAATCACGTTCAGCCAGATGTACAAGACCGCAGTGTAATTAATATTGTTGGGAAATTAGCGACATGAGTTTTATTGATATTAGAGTAAAAGGCGCTGATGAATTACTAGCAGAATTGGACCGTCGTTTTGGCAAAGAAAATATGGATCGTATAAGTGATGCTGCTTTATTAAAAGGTGCAGAAGTATTTGTAAAGTATTTAAATAGCTCGATTGGTACTGGCGGGAAATATGCCAAAGGTTGGACGGTCGCAGATACATCGATCGAGGGGCCAATTTATATTGGCGGGGTAAAGACAGTAAAAGTCCATTGGAATGGTGACCATGGACGTTACCGCATCATCCATTTAAATGAATTTGGCACCGTTAAAAATCCGAATCCACCACGTAAAGGTGCTATTGCCAGGGCTATGCGCAATGCTGAAAGCGCATATCGAGAAGCTATTAAACAGGCTGTATTGGAGGGTATTTAATGATATGGGATATTTACAATGCATTGATAGATAATGTGGTTATTAATGATTTAGCTGGCAGTAGAATCAAGTTTTACAAGTACCCTGAACCAAAAGACATGAAAGAGACTCATATCATCATTGCCCCTTTAGATACACCTAAACCTGGTGATTATGCTGATGATCAATGGTTAACTGATGATTATCTCCTGCAGATTGATATTTGGTCAAAAGATATGGAGGAAAGAGACTTGATTGCCAAAACCATCAGAAAGGTTCTGTGGGATAAGTTAAATGTCAGACAATTTGGCGGCAATGGGGTGGATGAATGGGACGAGGATTATGATATTTACCGTGAAGCTAGGCAGTATCGTGGAAAAAAATACAGAAAAGATTTTGACAGCTTGTAATACGAAAGGTGTGTCTATATGGGAGAAGAAAAACACGAATTTTATTTTGCTCTATTAGATGAAAATGGTGAAGTTGACAAGGAAACTATTACACCTTTAGGAGAATTAGAAATCGCTTCAAGCGAAGAGCTTATATCAAATATTAGGAGTGATCATTAATGGCAACAGAAGAAAAAAACTATTTATCCTTTACAGGATTAACCGATTATTATTATGGAACTACGAAGTCAAACGACAGTGGAATTAATGAAGAACAAGCTGAACGAATTAAATTTTTACAAAACATTAATGTCAGTACACCGCAGGACATTGTAAAAGCTTACGGAGACAATGGTATTGCTGAAATGGCGGTATCTACCGATGCAACTGCATTAACAACACAGTTTCATAAGCTCCCTATTGAGGATCGTACAATCATTTATGGCTGGGAAACGAGCGGTGATATGCATGGTTTACCAGATAACCCAAACCCTCCGTATGTTACTTGTATGTTTACAAAAACAATGGAGGACGGCAGCACAGAACATATTGCATTTCCAAAAGGTAAATTTAAAATTGCCGACACAGAAGGCCAAACTAAAGGTGAATCAGTAGAATTTGGTAGCGACTCTACTGAAGGTGAATTTATGGCTCGTAAAGTAGAAGGTTTCAAGAAAAAGATGTCGTTTATCGTTGTCGGTGATGAGCCGGGCGAAACAGAAAATCGGGACAAATTGTTCAAAGCTATTTTCGGTGTAGAACATCCTGATGCAGAAGAAGAAGAAACTCCCTAAGCAGCCCGCAAACGTAGAAGCTACGTCAACAGATACTAGCGTTACGTTGGCGTGGTAGCGTTAGGGCTTTTTTAATGAGTGGGCAAATTGCTCACTCTTTTTATTTATCTAAAAATGGAGGTTATGAAATGGCTAATTTAAAACGTGAAAAGGTTGAACTAATTAAAAATATTGAAGAAGTAAACGAAGGTGCAGAGCCAGAAATCGAAAAGGTTTGGACGGTACCTTTCATTACGTACGGAACATCACTCGAAGCTGTAAGCGTATATCAAGAAGTTACGGACCCGGAAAATGATTTGTCCGAAGCGGATAGAAATGATAAAGTAATAGATTTTTTAGCAGAAAAAGCGTTCGGCGGAAAAATTAAAAAAGATGATTTTTTAAATCGAATGCCTGGACCAGGATTTAATGATGGCGCAAGTGGTTCAGAAGTTTTAATGGATTTATTAATCTTCGTTGGTAATGGAGAACAAACAGATGATACAAAAAACTTCCTAGCGGGGAAAAAATAACCCCGCAAGAATTACTAGAAAGTATGAATAAGTTTGCACGTGATCTAATGGAAGAAGGCAAAGACATCAATGAAATACTTGATATGCCAATACATTATGTAACCGAAATACTTAAAGATAAAGAAAAAGCAAATGTAAAAGAAGCGAGTTCGTTCTTCGACTTATTGAGGTAAAGGAGGTGTGGCATTGGAAAAAATCAAAGGTTTAGCAATTGAACTGGACATGGACCATTTGTCCGTTGATAGAGGACTTAAAGGACTCAAAGACAATCTACGTACTGTAAACAGTGAAATGAAACGCAATATGTCTGCATTTGACCGTTCAGACCGATCTGTCGCTAAGTATGAAACAAGTTTATCAGGTTTAAATAAAAAGTTAGAAGTGCAAAAAGTCGCGGTCGCTGAAGCTAAAAAGGAATATGAAGCAATGGTCGATGAATATGGCCATGGTTCCAAAGAAGCTGAAAAGGCAGCAAGAGAATATAACAATCAAGCCGCATCTCTTAATAACCTAGAGCGATATATCGAAAGAACGAAAAAAGAACTTGCTGACTTTGAAAAGCAGCAGCGTATTGCTAACTCCGGATGGACCAAGATGGGTGATAAACTCCAAAATTACGGTGGTAAGCTGAAAACCGTTGGCTCCCAAATGGAAGACGTCGGTAGTAAAATGACTAACAAAATAACCAAACCCGCTTTAGTTGCTACTACTGCAGCCGCCGGATTGGTTGGAGCATTAGGTTGGAAACGTCTTACAGGTTTAGATAGTGCCCAAGCCCAGTTGAAAGGATTAGGTTATTCAACTAAAGAAGTTGGACGTATATCTGACCAAGTAACAACAGCTATCGATGGTGGAATGACCACCATGGCAGAAGGTACCGCTGTTGCAGCTGGAGCACTTGCTGCAGGAGTAAAAGAAGGTAAAGAACTTGAACGCTATATCAAATTAGTTGGGGATGCAGCAGTCGGTGCAAATCGTCCTGTTGAAGAAATGGCAATGATTTTCAACCGTGTTCAAGGTAACGGAAAACTGATGACCCAGGAATTGAATTCTATTGAACAGGGTATGCCTGGGTTCAGTAAAGCAATGTCCAAGCATTTGGGCGTGTCATCAGAAAAGTTCCGGGAAATGGTTACGGATGGCAAGGTATCGTCTAAAGACTTTTTAAAGGTTATGGAAGATTTCGCTGGCGGTATGGCAAGTGCGTATGCTGAATCCTGGGACGGTATGGTCGCCAATACAAAAGCCTATATCGGCATCATTGGTGAAAACTTCTTACGTGGTATTTTCCAAGATTCTAAAAAGTCACTTGCAGACTTTATCGAAATGCTCAAATCCCCTGAAATACAACAGCGTGCAGCTGAAATGGGAGAAACGGCAAGAGTAGCATTTGGGAAAATGAAAGACAGCATTATGGGTGTTGTCGAATGGTACCAGAACTTAGATGATGGACAAAAACAAATGATCCATACTCTGGGTTTAATGGCTGTAGCCGGCGGACCCGTTTTACAGTTTACAGGAAAGTTAACTAAAGGCTTAGGTTCTGTTTTTGAAGCAACTAGTAAAGTAAGTAAAGCTATTGGTATCGCTCGTGGTGCCGGTTTAGTTGCAGGGTTAGCCAGCTTAGGACCTGGTGCAATTGCGGGTGTTGCGGTCGTTGGTATTGCGGCAGTAGCTGCTGGACTGTACACATTGCATAAACGGTCAAAAGAAGCAGAAGAAGCAAATTTGGATGTCGCCAAGTCTCTGTCTGATGAGGCCGTTGAACTTGAAAATGCAGCAAATACTTTTGATAAATTATCGGATAAAGCAAAAATCAGTAATGCTGAACTTGCTGAATTAAATGATTTGAATAAGCGTATTGCTGAATCAAGTAATCCTGGTGAGATAGAACAGCTTCAAAAGCAATATAATGAACTGGCCAAGAAATCTGGACTTTCAAAAGATGAATTAGAAAAGTTGTTTGGGGCGAATGATACGCTTATTAAACAGTCTCCAGATATTGAAAAGTCTATATCAGATCAGGGGAGTGAATTTGTTACAAGCACGGAAGCCGTCGATAATTATGTTCAATCTATGTATGACTTATCAAGGCAAGCATTGTCTGATGAGATAATTATTGCAGAAGAAAACAAACGTGAAATCATAAAAGATAACAAACAACTAAAAGAGGATATTGCCGATCTTGACCAAAAGTCCAAGGACTTAAGAGAGCTTGAAGCTATGTCTGAGAAAGAAAGAAATAAGGCATTAGTAGAATGGCAGAAAGAATTAACTCAGGAGCGCGCTAACTTTAATGGTACGCAAGAAGAGTTAAACAAATTGAAAGATGAAGAAGCAATAGTTAATGCGTTTATAAACGAGGGACTCGGTGCTGGTCTGAAGAAAATCACTGAACAGCGTGATAAACTCCATGAGAAAGTAAACAAAAATGAAGAAGAACTTGAAATGATAAACGCGCTTGATAATCAAATGTCCGATATCATACTAAAACAAGTTGGTATAAATGAAGAAGGAGAAAAAGGACTTGCTGCACTTGAGAAGTCAATCACCAAAAATGATGAAGATCTGGCCAAGTTAGATGCTAAGCTAGAGAAAAATGGGCAACTCACAACAAAAGAGCAAGAAAGATATGACAATTTAAGTGCTACAAATGAAAAGCAACGTGAAGCAAGGGATTATCTTTTTGATGAGCTTGGCCTATATAAGGACCTTAATTCTCTGGCAGAAGCTAGGCTAGAAGCTGCAGATAAGGATATTCAAAAGAAAGTTGAAAACCATGCTAAAACAGCGGACATCAAAGTCGAAGAAGGAAATATCATAAAGCAAATTGAGGGCAAGAACTCTGAAATCGACAAGAGTATTTCCAAGCTTGAAAAAGAACGTGGAAAACAAGGCGCCAATAAGAAAGAAATAGATGAGCAAATCAAAGGGCTTAAAAATAAGAAGTCCGAAAATGAAAAGGTCATTGAGAAGGTATTAAAAGAACTTGGTGTTTGGGATGAAGTAAAAGATTCCATCAAACAAGGCACAAAAAGCGAAAAGGAAAAAGCCAAGGCTGTTGGTGCTTCAACTGGTAAATTAGATGCCCAAGGTGCTTCCATTGACCAAAATAATATAAAAACATATGAAGGTGTCAAGGGTGAGCAGGAACGTACCAAAGAGGCGTCTAAGTCAGTTGATAAAACAGTTACCGCCAAAGACCGTGGCACAGTTGCCAGTATTGACCGTGGTGCCCAGGCGCCAAAGTCCAAGCGTGTTAGTTTGTTTGAGAGAGGACTATCCGCAATTAATATAGGAGCATCTTCTCCGCGCAATAAAAGGGTTAACCTAAAAGAAAGCGGTTTGGCAACGTTAAATAGACTGGCTTCCAGTCCTGTTACGAAAACAATTAGCTTCGTTGGCCGCGGTTTGAGGGGGATTCTTGGTTATGAAAAAGGTACACCTGCAAGCGGTCACCCTGGTGGCGATTTCGTCGCAGGTGAAAAAGGGGAAGAGTTAGGTGTATTGCCAAATGGTACGGCATTTTTAACTCCAAAGACAGCAACGTTTTTCCCGGATATGCCACGTGGAACGCATATTATTCCACATCGAGAGACTAAACAATTTATGCGAAATATACCTGGTTATGCAGACGGTACTCCGGGTATAAATAGCGAACTTGCTAGATTATTGGTAGCCAATAACAAAAGCAGCAGCTCCGAAGTTGTTGTAAGAGGTCGCAATAGTAATAATGACGGAACGCTTAACGATCTATTAAAAGCCACACTCGAACAAAATAAGATTTTGATGAAGATATTGGCCAAAGACCCTAATCTTTATATTGATGGCGATGTAATGGCTTCTTATACAGATGGAAAAATGACGGACAACTTTAATATGGAAGCGTTTATGAGGGGGCAAAGGAAATGAGTTTAATCAGCATGTGGGATAAAAACGGCAAGGAAATTAACTTAAAAGATTATGGCATGACTGGTCTTGCACTTATTTCGGAAGCCCCTTCATACGAATTTGAAACCGAAAACCTTGCAGGCATGGACGGAGTAGTACCGATGGGTAAAAATTTAAATCCTCGGAATCTCGAAGCCCGATTTTTTGTAGAGTCATTTGATTATACAGACTCACTCATAAAGCGTGATGCTGCTTACGACTTATTAAACG
>RWZE01000142.1_pt1 | contig 10394 bp, 25 predicted proteins | sample 2187721 | NCBI WGS metagenome assembly RWZE01 (sample SAMN10531867, study PRJNA481165) | viral metagenome | isolation source: viral particles purified by filtration and ultracentrifugation from about... | host: Nasonia giraulti 16.2 | place: USA:Tennessee | collected 2011-04-01
ATATAATATAAATAGATAAAAAAGAAATGCTTCAGTATAATTTCAGTATAAAGTAAGTACTTAGTATACTGAAGCATTTTTACTCAGATTGGAAGGGCAATAATGAAAAAGTTTATACAGTTCCTAAAGAGATACATTTGCAAGAAAAAAGGACATGATTGGGAAATTTATACTGTTAACACTGGATACTGGAGCTATGACGTTGAACAGGCGGGTTATTGTAAGAGATGTGGCTATGATACACATGGAGAGTATGAATGAAATAAAAGGGGAGAACGTAGTGCTGTATAAACATTATAAAGGTGGACTTTATAGAGAAATTGGGGAAGGTGTTCATACTGAAACTAATGAAGAATTAACCATCTATATGTCAGTGGAGACAGGAAAACTTTATGCTAGACCTACTGATATGTTTCATGAGCTAGTAAATCACAAAGATGCGTTAACTCCAAGGTTTAGAGAGATTATTGAATATTAGAAGTAAAGAGTGACGTAAGGAGGGGGAGTAAATTTGAAATATAAAGAATTACAAATAATTAAGCACTCGTTACAAAATTACGTTAAGAGACCTAATGCTTCTGAAAAAGATATTAAAGCAGAAAAGCGATTGCTGGAGAAAATCACAGTTGAAGTTGAGGAAATGAAAGAAAGATATAGAATCAGTTAATTCGTATTTTCGAACAAAATATACATTAAAATCGTTCTTTTAAGGAGTGAACATATTGATATTGAGACCAGAAAAATTTGAAGAAAAATGGCACATAGTTGCAGAGACAGATGAGTTTGGAGAAGTCTTCTTATTAGATAGTAGCTGTGAACTTCCTTTGCCTGCCACTTTTAGCACTAAAGAAGAGGCCCTGTCACACATCAAAAAAGCAAACAAAGATAAAAATAAAAGCCCACTTATTGAAGATCTAAATGAATACTTTGGATATGAAGCAGCGAATATGGATGAATTTATTAATGATTTTTATGAAGAAGGATTAAGAGATTCATCACTTATGAATTTTTTACGTTGGTACGATAATAAATTAACTAATTAAAAATATGAGATTGAGGGGAGTTAACATGAAGCCAAGCTTTTATTACCAAAAGGAACCAAAGAGAGAGGCGGCGGTAAAACCTAAACAGCTAAGTGAAACTGCTCTCAATGAATTGCAAGAGGCTGTAGACAGAGTTAAGCCTATGAAAGAAGTTTATGTAAATCAGCAAACATATGACCTAATCACAGAAAAACTTGGTTTTACTCCATTATCTCTAAAAGTAAATAATTACATACCAGGAAGTCAAGTGGTCATTATAGATACCAAGGTGTTTGAAAAAAACATTTTTGAGTTGTTTGATTTAGGAAATTAAAATAAAAGTCTTGTTTTATTGAAAGGAGAAGTTTATGAGCAAATTGCTAGATAAGCTAGAAAATTATAAAGAAAGCTGCTTGGATGATGACGGGTATATACTTGAAGGCGAAGCTGAAGATTTAGTGTTTGAATCAGCGAAATTGATTGAGCGTTACGAGAAGGCATTAGAGCATATTGCCACTAGAAAGATGAGTTCCTATTTAAATATTAATCAGATGACAGAAGACTTTATTAAAACAGCAAAAGAAGCATTGAAAGAATAGTAAAATCACCGTTGTATTGAATAAGATGTGGATTGGCTAGGAGGTCTTTAATTTGAATAAACGTCAAAGAAAAAAGCTAGACAAGAAACTTTTTAAAGCTATAAAAGAGTTAAATGAAGATGTTGCTAGAGACTTAGATATGGAATATGAGATTGGTACAGATAATTTTGAAGAAGGTTTGTGGGATGCTTTTTATCGAGTCAAACAGAGCAGTTAATCAAGTTTTAAAAACACACAAAATAAATATGCAATTTAATGAAGGAGGGATAATTGAATGAGTTATACAAGAGAAGATTGTATTAGAGATACAAAAGAGCATATTGCACAAGTTAGGGAATTTATGATGATGTTTGCTCAGGAATTAATTCATAGAGCGCTAGTCCACGATCAGTCTAAACTAGAAAGCCCAGAAGTTGAAATCTTTACTGAATACACACCTAAATTGAAACATAGCACATATGGATCAGACGAATATAAAACTTTCCTAAAGGAGATGCAAGTGGCTTTAGATCATCATTATGCAAATAATTCGCATCATCCCGAATTTCACTCCAGTGGAATAAGAGGAATGGATCTAGCAGATATTGTGGAGATGTTTTGTGATTGGAAGGCAGCTACTATGAGACATGCTAATGGAAATATTAAGAAATCAATTGAAATTAATAAGGATCGTTTTGGATACTCAGATGATTTAAAAGAAATCTTTAAAAATAGCATAAAAATATTTGAATAAGGATGAGCAATATATGACAATTTTATTTTGCCCCAATAACTATGGTGTGTACGACAATAAGATCTATTTAACCTTTCCTAATCACATGCTGACTGAATATGGAGGCTATTATGAGGAAAAGCAAGGCGCAGTTATAGATTTATGTATTGTTAGTGAAATTAGGTCTCTATGGAATCTGGGAATCACAACTTATGGGTCGTGTTGTGGACATGGTAGAGGAACAGGAATGGTTAATGTTGATGAAAAAGATGTAGACAGAATGGTTGAAATGGGATATGAGTATTACGATGTGGAAGCAGGAAACTATCCCCATACTTTTAGGCTAAAAAGTAAGCACAAAGATATGCACGAATTGCTTTAAAAATTCACTTTTATTGAGAGGAGATGAATTAATGAGTAAATGTTTTATGGCAGTACATAAAGAAACTGGAAAATTCTTCATTAGTAACAAAGGAGCTAGAAGTGGTTATTCAAAAATCAACTTTTTAAAAAGTTCCATGTCTAATGCAGAAGCAAAATACGAAGATTATATGTTTGTTAGTTTGTCATTTGATGAAAATCTAACACCTGTAATTACAGAAGAGAATAAAAATAAATAAGATAATATAATTTGGAGGAGATACATATGAGAGTCATCGGGATTGATGTAGGAAGAGAAGAAACAAAGTTTATGAATATTAGTTTGTATGGTGGTGTTGGCAATAATGATCAGCCTGTAGTTAAAGAGGTTAAGGGTGGATTAAAAGAGCAGGCACAATATTTTGCGAACTTAATTGAGCTAGATAAGCCTTTAAAGGTAATAATCGACACTCGTGGATTTGAGATGGGATTGCTAGACTATCTTATGGATGAGCTAGAAAAAAGAAATATTTATTTAGATAAAAGTGGAAATGTAGCATATAGAAATTAAATTGTAGTTTCTTTAGAAAGGAAAATGCAGTATGAATATCCTTAAATCAGTCGAGCTGATGAAAAAATACAGCAGTTGTCTTCAGTGTGGTAACGATAAAATTGGAAATGGTGCAGGAAAGCTACATATTGAAGAAGATACATTTTATAGATCATGCAAATGTGGATGGAAAATTAAAACTGATGAGGACGGAAATTTAATTGAATGATAAAAGGAGATGGTTTTATGAGACTGGAGCTAACAGAGCAGCAATATAAGATCATCAATAATGCTTTAGAACATTACTATTACATTTGCAAAGACGATGGAGAATATCGCCATTTAGTGGAAGATATTATTGCTCTAGAAGTGGAACTAAATAAACAAAGAAAAGAGGCGTAAATGTGCTACCTAAATGGGAGATAACATTTTCAAGTGATAACAGTTACTCTTACGCAACCGATCTAGCTACAGGCATGGAAGTCTCACTCAATGAGTTTTTTGAGTTAATGGTCAATCAAGGTCATTTTACTAAAGAAATTAAGCATGAGGAAATATTTAGAGTAAAAGACGGAATAGGAATTGTAAAGGAACTAAAAGAATGTACGGTTTACCGAACTTAAAATTTAGATTTTAATGCGGAAGGAGAGCGTTACATGAAGAAGCTATTTGCAGCACTACTGTTTATTATTGGTGTAGTAGTGGGATTGTATGTAGGTGTTTGGGTATTGTTTGTTGGTGGAATTCTAGGCTTTGTTTCAGCGGTAAATCAACTGATTGATGGAACAGGTTTAGACGGAATGTTGATAGTGTGGAGCACTCTAAAGATGATGTTTGCTAGTTTTGTTGGGTATATATCAGGAATGATATTTATTGTTCCGGCAGTGACGATTTTAAAGAAATGAATGATTCAAGATAAAATTCCAGATTCAAAGAAAGGGAAAAGATTAATGATTAAATCAGGAGATAAATTGCAAGCAAATGAGTGGTTCTTAAAAAGCTTAAAGAGAAAAGGCATCAGTTTCCCTTGTGATACATTCACTGTTAAAGCTACTAATGAAGACACGGTAACAGAGCTTTCGAACTTTACAGACAGAACATTGACACTAAAAGGAAGTTTTAGTTTCCACTGCTTCAAAGAAAGAGAGGAGAAGCAATGAATGGATGGCTTTTAACAATAATCATACTTTACGTATTAAATTTAGGAGGACATTTCCACAGCCACGGTAAGAAGAAAGATGAAGAATATAATTTTTGGAGTGCCTTGTTTGGTGGCATCTTAATGATGACATTAATATATATGGCCATCAAGACAGGATTTTAAGTAAACTAAAGTGGAGGGTACAATGAGAGAAAAAATAATTCGAAAAATAGTTCATGAAGAAGAATATAAGAACCACTCCATAGAAATCAGCGCAAGATTTGTAGATTCTTATGGCATCAAACTCAACAATAAATGGCACAATGGCGCTGTATATATAGAGGGAGTTATTCGAGATAGTGAGCATAAAGAAAGATGCAGATTAAGTGTTGATAATAATCATCCTTTTCGTGACTATGATGAGTCTCCATATGCAATTATGTACCATTCAGAAAGAGTGCGTTATGGTTTCTTGAAGCTAAAGTCTTATAAAAAATTAATTCATATATCAGATGAATATGAAAGAGTGCTTCCTCTGTTTATAAAACGCTGCAAGGATGAAGTTGATCGCCTGGTTAGAGAGCAAGAGATGAAGAATTATGAGCAAAATGTTACAGACGGGTTACCAGATAGTTTAAAAGAATTATAAGAGGGGTGAGGAGAAAATATGGAAAAGAAGGATAATGAACAATCAGGATTAAAAGATCATTCATATGTAGATTGGAACGATTTAGAACATGTGCAAGATGTAGAAGTAAAAGACGTAGAATCCTTGAATAATAAGCTTAAAGAGCTATATGACATGAATTTTGTTGTTAAAATTGAACAGCTACGCTATAAAAGACAATTTTATAGTGTCTCAATTTTTGATGAAGTTAATAGATACCTTCTTAAAATATATAAGAAAGTTTAGCTAATATAAAATTTAAAATTGAAAGGAGAATGATTAATATCAAACCAAATATTTTTGTTCCAGAAAAAATTAATGTTGGGTTCCAAAACAGAAATGGGACTTATACTGGTAAATTGGCTTATGTTATTTATTTTGATGAAAAAGGAAAACTGAGAAAAGAAACTAGTTGGAATGGGTGGAGAGATAAAAATATAGAAAATGAGATCTACACAAATGAACCAACTTCAGGATTCGTACTAAATAAGAAAGCTGGTGACTATGTTTCACACTGGAATCATCGACAAGCATACTGTAGAGTATACGATCCTCGTAATTTTGAATTTGAGATCACTATTGAAAATTTACTTTATATCCTGGAAAACACAAACTCAATAAAAGGAAAAGGTTTAGAGGGTGATTTTGTCTATGGTTGGGACGGGAAAGATTTGATTTTAATTCCAACAGAGTCTCCAGATTACAAAGAAATCATCGAATATAATAAATTGATTCATTCTAATAAAAATATCAAAGTTAAAGACCTGAAGATTGGTGCAACCTATTTAACAAAAGCTAATGAAGAATGGGTTTATATGGGTAAGTTCGACTATCACACTACCAAAAGCAATTGGAATGATAAAGAGAGAAGATATGAATATTATGATGTTAATGAGGGAAAACAGCACTACTTTGTGAGAGAGTCATACAGCTGGAAAAAAGAAAAGTATTTAGATATTAAAGCTCTAAAATCAGTAAGTGGAAGATTTATAGGCGTTGCTTCAGAGGACTGTGTTGATGACTATGCTGATCTAATGGATAAACTAGAACGTTCGCCCCACTATTCTCCTATTGATGATAATAAGGATGAATATGTACCTTATACTTTAGATGAGTTTAAACAAAAATTTGAAGATGCTCGATGGTCGGTGAGCTTCTATTCAGAACATAGAGATAAAAAAGAAATCCACTTGAATAAGTTTCAAGATGTAAGTGCAGGAATTCATGAGAGATATGAAGAGGAATACGAAGGAAAAAACTCATGGGGAAGAACGTACACCTCTACTCAAACTATCAGAGTTCCATTTGACTCGCTTGAAGAGGTCTATGAGAAGTATCATCCACATTATTTAAACAAGTATTTAGAAAATGGGAAACTATATCAGGAGGGCAAATAAATGGCTAAAAATAATGATGAAAGAATCTTGGAATTAAAGAAACAAATTCAAGAGAAGAAGGAAAAACTGGGTAAATCATCAAGATTTAATCCTATTACTAATTGCTCTATTGAAATAGATGGAGTGAGATATAATATCCAGGTTCTCACAAAAGAGCAGCTAACCATGTTAATGATTAAGTTAAACTCATACTTAATGTCTGCTAAAGTTCTCGATGTTGCAGAAGATTTTAATATTAGCGGTTATCATTGCAGCGATTGGATTGAGGATATTCAATCTAAGATTGACATTCATTCTCGTAAAGATGAGGAGCGAAAACTTAAAGATATGGAAGAAAAGTTGGTTAAGTTGTTAACAGATGGCAAAAAAGTTGAGTTGGAAATTGATGAGATTGAGTCACTGCTAAAGGGATAAAAGCTTGATTTTATCTTGGAGAGGAGATTGAATATGGATATTGAATTCTTATTAGACATAGACGGTGGAGATTTTTCTTTGTGGCAGAGTAAAAAAGATGGTAGACGGTACTACCACATTAGTATTGAAGGATATATTGGACTAGATTACATTAAAGACTTTATCCCTTTGTATGAAAAATATCTAAGGGAACTGCATACATATCTAACTAAAGCTAACCAACCAAAGAGGGAACATGTAGGCTGGTATCGTTTATTCAGATCAAGAGCATTTGAGATTTGCTATGAAGCTGATTCCTACTGGATATTCTTAGAGGAGTATAAATCAGAGGATATTTGGGAGACATATTACTACCTTGAAGACGTAATTGAGCAATTAGAAAAACTAAAATTATAATACTAATACAAATAAAATATCTGTTTTATTTTAAATCAACATTTACTTTAATCAAATAATTTCATATAATGTATAATGCAAAGTAAATGAGAGGAGGAAACGATATTGCGGTTTGTATTTTCAGTGCTTATTCTAGCAACGATACTAACCTACATAATTACATGTACACCTGTAATGAAGTATATTAGGAAATTTGGAAGGTCATTAGCAAAGAAAATTGATAAGTCATTCACAGAAGACGAATAAAACTAAAGGGAGAGATTTATGATGAGTGGAAAAGGGTTATTTGGAGTATTTGGAACAGGGATTGCATTGTTAGTATTGATTATCGGGCTGTTTGTATTTGTTGAGAAAGTCCCAGAAGGTCGAGTAGCAGTTGTGTATTCTCCATCAGGAGGAGCAAAAGAGGTATTAAATCCAGGATGGCATGTGATTGGATTGTTTGAAAAGACGCAACAATATCCAACTCGCATTACGATTCTTAAAAATAAGGTAACAGTGACAACTAAAGATGGAAAGTCAATCAGTATGCCAGCAAGCTATGAAATGAAAGTGGATCGTTCAAAAGTTCTTGAGATTTTTAAAGAGTTAGGGTCACAGAATGTCGAACAAATTCAAGAAGGGTATTTATATCAACGACTATTTAGAGCGTCTAGATCAGTAGTTTCAGAGTATAGTGTCCTTGACATCTATGGGACAAAGACTACAGAGGCATCGGCAAAAATCACTGAAAAAGTAGCAGAAGAGTCTAAGGATTTAGGGTTCATTATTACAAATGTTGTATTAGGAACTCCTGAATTAGACAAAGAAACAGAAAAGGCGATTGATGAAAGAGTGAAATCTGCCCAAGAACTAGAGCTAAAGAAGCAACAACTTGAAAACGAGAAATTAGAAGCTGAAAAGAAAAAAGTAGTAGCACAGGGTGAAGCCGAGAAAAAATTGATTGCTGCCGAAGCCGAGAAAAAAGCCAACGAACTGTTAAGTAAATCAATCACACCTGAAATTCTAAAAATGGAGGAAATGAAGGCTAGACAAAAGCACGGGTGGGTTGAGATTCAAGGAGGAACACCATTAGTTGATGCAAAAGATAAGTAAGCTAAAATAATGTAAATAAATATGGGGTGAAGTTACAACATCGTTTCTTCATCCCATATTTAGAATCGGGGTGAGTAAATGGAAATCTTAGCAACAAATGAATTAACCGTCCAGTTCTGGGTAAAGATGACTTCAATTACATTATTAGAACTTTTTCTACTATTTATGTTAATTATATCCGTGATTGAAATAGTTAAAAAACCTGAGATACCTGTCGCTCTACTAATGACTGTGTTCTATACTCTTACGGCTTTGAATGGATATGGACTACATTATCACTACAGCAATGGAGTTACTGTTCAACATAAAGTAAAAATCACTGATTTTAATGAAGTTTATAAAAATGGTTATGAAATTATAGGGCAAGAAGGAGAAATATATACGATTCAGAAGAAGAGATAAAGAAAAATAAGCAAGGAGAGATGAATTTGCCTAAATTAGAAAATTGGTCAATCGTAAGAGATGAAAGCAATCCTTTTCTAGCACCAGAATTACGTAATGTGGTTTTACAAGGTGAAGTATATGGACACAAAAATTTTGAAGATGGAGTAAACGTAAGTACATCTTCTCTTGAGGAAATCAATGTTGAGTCAAGAATTGCACAAACGAGAAACACTACTTATGAATTAGGAGAGCCATCTATTATATTCCTAAATTGGCTCGAAGAGAATGGACATAGATTAGAAGACTATAATTGTTAATCAAGTCTCATAAATATGTTAGAGTAATAGCAACCAACTTTTAAGAGGTGCTATTTCAATGAGGTTATGTAATGTAGACAACTGTGAAAATAAACATGAAGCCAAAGGCTTTTGTAAAAGACATTACAAAAGCTATATAAGGTATGGAGATCCTTTGCAAGTAGACAAAAATGAGAAGTTGAGAATAGAAAACAAGAAGAAAAAAGCTAAAACCAAGACATCTAAATCAACAAGAAAAATAATGTCTAGAGACGGAGTATGCTCAGTAAAAGGATGTAGTAGTCATATTAAAGCACGAGGTCTTTGTGAAATGCATTATGCCAGGAATCTTAGAACAGGTTCAACAGGTTCAGTAAGCCCCGTTAAGGGAAATGTGGAGACTTGTTTAGTTATAGGATGTAGCCGAAAACATAGTGCTCATGGGTATTGTAATACTCATGTTAAATATTATAGAGAGACAGGGAGTCCTTACTTACCTAAAATCATCAAACTATGTGGGGTTTCGGGCTGCAACGAAAAACACTGGGGAAAAGGAATGTGCAAGGAGCATTTTGATGAGTGGAGAAAAACACTGAGAAAACATGGTTTATATAAATAGATATTTTAAGATAAAAGAATAGTTTTATTGGATATTCATTTGAAAGAAAATGCGAAGTAAGGGAGAAGAAAAGATGCAAGGTAATGTGCTAGCAAATAAAAGCGCAAATGACAGATCAGGCACTGATTTTTATCCAACACCACCAGAGGTTACAGTTGCGCTAATGAATTTTTTAGGGATTCCTAAAGATCAGATAATATGGGAGCCTGCTTGTGGAGAAGGACACATGAGCAAAATTATTGAGAGTTTAGGTTATAGCGTTATCTCCACAGAGCTAGACGAAACAGGATATGGGGAAAACGGGGTAGACTTTCTTGAATGCAAGACTAGAGAATGCTCTTGGATAATCACTAATCCACCTTTTAAGGAATCAGCAAAGTTTATAGAAAGAGCAATTGAATTAGGCAAACCGTTTGCACTATTGCTCAAGTCTCAATACTGGCACGCAAGAGGGAGAACTGAGTTGTTTAATCGTTATAAACCTAAATATGTTTTACCACTAAATTGGAGACCTGATTTTCATTTCGGTAAAAAAGGTGGCTCACCAACAATGGAATGTGTTTGGACAGTCTGGGACAATAAACCGTCTAAAACAACAGAATATTGTATTTTAAATAAACCGCGGATTTAAGAGGAGGTACTCTTGCTGATGACCGAGGAGTATAAACGATTGGAGCGCATAAAAAAGGAAATTCAACGTGCCGACAGTGATATTTGGACATTCGATACACACGATATTGAA
>RWZE01000143.1_pt1 | contig 10386 bp, 14 predicted proteins | sample 2187721 | NCBI WGS metagenome assembly RWZE01 (sample SAMN10531867, study PRJNA481165) | viral metagenome | isolation source: viral particles purified by filtration and ultracentrifugation from about... | host: Nasonia giraulti 16.2 | place: USA:Tennessee | collected 2011-04-01
AGACGGTATATCTGTTAAATTGGCTGACAAGATGAAGGCTCTCGAAATGCTCTCTAAATACTTTGATTTACTATCTGATACCGACAAGGAAAGATTGCAGAATGAGAAGTTAAAAGCTGATGCGGAGTTCGCGAAAGAAAGAGCAGAAAAACTGAAGGGTAAGAAAAAGGATACTGGTTTATTAGATGCGTTGGTTGCAGGTCGTGAGCAATATAAGCAATTGAAAGAACGTGGCAACAATGAGTAAGGTAGATATTCGTTTCTCTGACAAGCAACTGGAAGCTATATACAGGCCGTTCGATCACAGTCTTGATGTATTCGAAGGAACGCCAAGGAGTGGGAAGACGACAGCCGGTCATTTCAGATACTCTGATTACTTAGTATGGACCAGAGACACTAACCACTTAATTACAGCTTATAACCAAGAACAGGCATATCGCCTATTTATTGATGGCGATGGCACTGGCTTAATGCATATCTTTGGAAACTTGGCAGCTATTAAACATGATGAGCACGGCTCGCATTTAGAGGTTCATACGCCTAACGGAATTAAAAAGGTGTATTACAAAGGCGGAGGTAAATCGAATAGCGTTGGCGCTATCACAGGGATGTCCTTGGGGAGCGTTGTTTTTTGTGAGATTAACCTTTTGCACATGACGATGATCCAAGAGTGTTTTAGACGGACATTCGCGGCTAGAGATCGTTACCATTTAGCAGATTTGAACCCACCTGCTCCATTTCATCCAGTGATTAAAGAGGTATTTGAGGTTCAGGACACCAATTGGCTACATTGGACAATACAAGATAACCCGATCATTACAGAGGAAAGAAAACAGGAGATATACGAAATTCTCAAAAAGAACCCGTATTTATTAAGGCGTGACTGGTTCGGGGAAAGGGTAATGCCACAGGGTGTTATCTATTCGGTGTTTGATTTGAATGTGAACAGTTTACCGGCCATACGAGGGAAGATATATGAAATGTACTTTGTTGCAGATGGTGGGCAATCAGATGCAACATCATGTAGTTGTAACATCGTGGTGAGGTATGAAGATAAGTTTCGTTTGCTAAGAGTGGCTAACTATTACCACAGTGGAGCAGACACAGGACAAACTAAAGCTATGTCTGTTTATGCTAAGGAGATAAAAGAGTTTATTCAATGGTGTATTAAAAAGTTTGAAATGCGCTATTCTGAGTTCTTCGTTGACCCTGCTTGTAAGTCGCTCAGAGAAGAATTGCACCTTATAGGTATAAATACAACCAGAGCAGATAATAACGCAGTGGACGGCAAGCAGAAGGGCGGAGGAATCGAAACAGGGATAGAGAGATTCCAAAACATTATCACGAATGAACAATTCTTCATTGTAGAGACAGATAAGTATGATCATTATCACTTTTTAAAAGAAATAGGAATGTATGTCCGTATGGATAATGGAAAGCCGATCGATGATTTTAACCATGCTTTAGACGAAGCGCGTTATGCTTCGAATTATTTCTATAAACGATATGTGAAATAAGGTGGTGATGCCATTGTGGAATAAAATCATACAAAGTGTGAAAGGGGTGATGCAGCGAATGGGATTACTAAAATCACTAGAAAAGATCACAGATCATAAGGATATATCACTCAATGAGGATATGTTTAGGAAAATTGAAATCTGGAAGGCGTTATATGCTGGGTATTATGGAAAATGGCATGATATCACATACAGCACTGTAAATGGCGTTAAACAGCGCACAATGAGCACACTTGGAATGGCTAAGGTAGCGTCTGAGGAAATGGCCTCATTGGTCTATAACGAGAAATGTTCTATCTCCATTGATAATGAGGGTGTATCTGAATTTATTGAAGAAGTGTTCAAAAACAATAAATTTGATAAGAAGTTTCAAGACTTTCTTGAATACAGTTTTGCTCATGGTGGTATGGTGATTAAACCGTATATCGAGAATGACAAGCTGATGTTATCTTTCGTCACAGCTGATTGCTTTATCCCTGTGTCATGGCGGAATGATAGTATCTATGAAGCTGTATTCCCCTTCGAGTTTATGAAACGTGACAAGAAATACACACACCTAGAATGGCATCTGTGGGAGAATGGCGTTTATGTTATTCGAAATGAAGTTTATGAATCGCAGAATGGTGTTGATTTAGGTGTTAAGGTACCGTTAAAGAACTTTTTCCCTGATTTGGAAGAAGAAGTTCAAATTAACGGACTGAAACGGTCCATATTTAGCTATTTTAAGCCGAATACAGCCAATAACATTGACACCAAATCTCCACTAGGAATCAGCCTATATGCTAACGCACTGGACACTATGAAGGCGCTAGACACAGCTTTTGATAGTTTTCATAGAGAGTTCAGGTTGGGCAAGAAAAGAATCTTTGTTCCTGCTCATATGCTGAAAGTGGTATATGACGAAAATGGGGAACCAAGAAGGTACTTCGATGCCAATGACGAAGCATATGAAGGATTCAATGGCGAAATGGACAACAACGAAATAAAAGAGTCTAAGGTTGAGTTAAGAGTCGAGGAACACATTGGGGCTATCAACGCTCTACTCAATCTATTTTCCATGCAGACAGGCTTTTCATCTGGTACCTTTACATTTGATGGGCAGAGCATGAAAACAGCTACAGAGGTAGTGAGTGAGCAATCTAAGACATTTAAGTCTAAGAAGTCTCATGAGGTCATCATTGAAGCGGCATTACAAGAACTAATCGGCTCTATTGTAATTATGGGGCAATTATACGGAATGATCAGCGCTACTGGAGACTATGAGGTCACAGTGGCTTTTGATGATTCCATTGTCGAGGACAAGAAAGCCGAATTAGATAAGGCGGTTATCGAACTCACCAATCGAATGAAACCTAGATATTTAGTCATATCCGAGTATTACGGCATTACAGAAAAAGAAGCTAAACAATGGATAAAGGAAATGAACGAGGAAGAACGTCAACAGTCGCCAGAAGTAGATGATTTAAAAGCTGAGGGTGTTATGTTTGGGGCGAGGGAGTGATCAATTGAATGAGGCGTTTAAAAAGGTTCTTACAGTTATATTTTCATTTGAGGGTTTTAAGATTGTATCTACCCACTTTTTATTTTGCGTACCATGAAGAAGTAACAATAAAAAATATATGGAAACATAGCAAAAATTGGCGTCTTGGGAGTGGTTAGATGGCGGACAAACCAAAGATCACACCTCAAAACATGGACTTATTCACTAATCCTGTAGTGGAGATATACCAAGCGCTTGAAGAAGAAATATTCCTAATGGTTGCTAATCGCCTTAAAACCAATCCTAAGCATGGGAAAGACTATGTTTTAGAGTGGCAGATTGATAAAATGCAACAATTGAGGATGTTTAATCAAGCTACGATTAAAGCACTCTCTAAGGCTACTGGAATAGCCGAGAAGGAAATTAAAAGGATTATTGCTGATGTGGGCCATGGCACCATTGCAGGAGTGGACAAGGAATTGAGTAGAGTATATCCGACATTGCCACCTCCTAGCCATATAGATGCGATTCTAGCCACTTATGTACAGCAGACCTTTCGGGAGTTGGACAACTTCGTTAATCAAACTCTCATTACTACCAACTATGGCGAGGGAACAGCTTCTAGGATGTACCGCAAAATCGTCGAGGAAACCACAGGGAGGGTTTTAGCCGGTACCACGACAGTTAATAAGGCGGTAGCTGAAACAGTTATCAAATGGAGCGAGAAAGGCATAGAAACTTCATTCGTTGATAAAGGCGGCCATACTTGGAATCTAGAAAACTATGCTAGGACTGTTATTCGGTCCACAACCAATAGAACATACAATGAACTGAGAATGTCACGTATGCAGGAGTATGGAGTTGATCTAGTTCTTGTTAGTAGCATAATGGACGCTAGAGAAATATGTTCGGAGATACAGGGTAAAGTGGCTTCTATGAGCAATCCATCAAGTAACCTTAAATATCCATCTATATATGATTATGGTTATGGAACTCATGGAGGAATCAGAGGAATTAACTGCCGACATCAATTCTTCCCTTTTATAGATGGAGTGAACGAGAATAACCAACCACAATATGATTTAGATGAAGTAGCTAAGAAAAGGGAGATATCCCAAAAGCAAAGATATTACGAACGTCAGACAAGGAGCGCTAAGCAATCTCTAAACTTAGCTAAGGCCATAGGGGATGAAGAAACTATTCGGAAATACCGAAGGCTTGTAAGGAATAGACAGGCGAAAGTAAAGGAATTTATTTCAGAGCATAATTTACCTAGAATGCGTGATAAAGAGCAAATCTACTCAAGAGGTGGGAATCATTCCTAGAAAGGGTTGGTGATCTAATATCTCGTTGGTAGCAGACGTTAGCTACTTGACCTTAGCATGTCGTTAAAAGGCTTATATATCAATAGTTTTATGGTATAATAGATATAAGAAATGCCCGTGCGATGCGCTAACATCCACGAGCATGACAACCAACTATTAAGGAGTTGATTGTAAGTGAATAATAACACAAATTTTGATACGAAACAATGCGTAAGGTGTAAAGAGATATCCCCAAGAACAAAGGAATTTTTCGAATCAGAAAAACGAAATAAAGATGGGTTGACGGGTTCTTGCAAGAAGTGCAGAAAGGTTACTTACCAAATATACAAATCAGAAAACAAGGAAAAAGTAATAGAACGCAACGCAAAGTATTATGAAAAAACAAAGGAAAAGCAAAGAGAAAAAGCAAAAAAATACCGTCAACATAACAAAGAAAGTGTAAGAATAAGCAATAGAAGGTACTATGCTGAAAATATAGGTAAAGTACGTGAGCAAACAAGAATCAGGGTGCAAAGAAGGAATGCCATAAAAAGTACCCTGCAATCAAACCTTACACTAGAACAATGGGCAGAAGTAAAGGAACATTTCCACAATAAATGTGCTTATTGTGGAAAAGAAAGAACATTAGAGCAAGAGCATTTCATACCAATAAGCAAAGGCGGAGAATACACAATTAATAATATTATTCCGTCTTGTCGCAGTTGTAATGCTAGTAAATTTAATCATAGTTTTTTTGATTGGTACCCAAATTACAAATATTATTCAGTTCAACGCGAAAACAACATCCTAAAATATCTTGAATATAACAACAATCAGACACAACAGTTAGCACTCTTATAATAAAAGAGTGCTTTTTTATTCGTCTTTTTACCATTTCCAGACGTTAAAGAAGAAAGGGGTGTCGAGGTCGTAACCTCGTAAAATCAACGTAACCAATGGAGGTAAATATAAATGAACAGAGAAGAATTAAAAGCTTTAGGTTTAACAGATGAGCAAATCGACAAGGTTATGGCAGCACATGGAAAGGTGATCAACACTACCAAGGAACAACTAGATTCAGTGACGACTGAACGAGATAACCTCAAAGAACAAATTGTGGAACGTGATACACAACTAGAGGAATTGAAAAAGGTTGATGCAGAAGGGCTTCAAGCGAAGATCGATGAGTTGCAGCAACAAAACGAAACAACCAAAACAGAATACGAAGAAAAACTTCAGCAACAAGCGTTTGATCATACGTTAGAAAAGACTTTAACAGGCGCAAACGTCCGTAATACTAAGGCTTTAAAAGCATTGCTGGATTTAGAAGCCATTAAATTGGATGGTGATAAGTTATTAAATCTAGATAGCCAGTTAGAAGGTTTAAAAGAGTCTGACCCATATTTGTTTGAACAAGAAGAACAAAACGACCCTAAACCAAATTTCACAACAGGCCAACATCAAACAAAAGGCGGTAATGATGATCCATTTACTGCCAAGTTAGCAAAATATGAATAATAGAAAAGAGGAATGTAAAAATGGCAGGAGAAAACAACAATCAAAATGTACGCAGTTATCAAAAACAATTTAAGGAGTTATTGCGAGCTGTTTACCAAAAGCAAGCATATTTCCGTGAGTTTTTCGGTGGTGGCATTGAAGCTCTTGACGGTGTAACGAACAATAAAACAGCATTTTCTATCAAAACTAGTGATATCCCTGTAGTAATCGGCACGGAATACAACAAGGATCCTAATGTAGCATTCGGCACTGGAACAAGTGATTCTACTCGTTTCGGCCCACGCCAAGAAATTATCTATGAAGATACTGATGTGCCATACACATGGGAATGGGTATTCCATGAAGGTATTGACCGTCACACCGTTAACAATGACTTTGCTGCTACAGTTGCCGACCGTTCTGAACTACAAGCACAAGCAAAAGTTCAAATGTTCGACAATCACGGAGGTCAATTCATTTCAGAAGTGGCAGACCGTGCTTTTGAACTTGCTGAAATCAGCAACGATACTGTATTAAAGCTATTTAATGACCTTTCCAACGCTTACGTAAACATGGAAGCTGTCGGACTGAAAATGGCATGGGTGAAACCAGAATTGTATAACGCAATCGTTGACCACCCAATCACGACAAGTGCTAAAAAGTCTGGCGCAAACATTGACGAAAATGGGATTCTTCGTTTCAAAGGATTCCAAATCAAAGAAGTACCCGAAACGAAATTCCAAGAAGGTGAACTTGCTTATACATCTATCACTGGTGTTGGTAAACAATTCACTGGTATCAACACAACTCGTACAATCGAATCTGAGGACTTTGACGGTGTGGCATTCCAAGGTGCTGGTAAAGCAGGGGAGTTTATTCTTCCGGCAAATAAGAAAGCTGTTATCAAGGTTGTTCAGCCGGGGGAGTAACGACCCCGAACATTGACAATGTCACGCCAACGACTGACGGGGCAGTCATTAATCTAACATAAGGAGGGCTATCATGTTTAGAATCTACAAAGGTGATAGTGTGGTTGTAGAGGATGAAAGCCCTCTGACAATCACAGGTATCAATCCTAATACAGATGTTGTTGCGGGAGAGTACCAAGCTGTAAGAGTGGAGGATGACAGGGAGTCTGAAAGAGTGGACATTCCCGCATTTAAAACATTGCCGATTGCTGTAACAGGAGTAACGTTATCGCCTAAAAATTCTAACGCAGAAGCAGGAACAGCAGGAACAAGGCAATTAACAGCTACGGTTGCACCATCTAATGCAACGAATAAAAAAGTATCTTATGCCATTGCACCAACTACAGAGGGGTTGTCGGTTAATGCTAATGGATTGATCGCTTGGAATGCAGATGTACCAGCAGGAACTTACACAACCACCGTTACGACAGTTGATGGCAATAAGACTGATACCCATGTATTGACGTTAACCGAGCCAGAACCGGACCCTGAGCCAGAGGAGCCTACTGATCCAGAAGGCGGTGAATAAACATGGCTTATCTAACCTATGAAGAATATGAAAATCTTGGTTTTACTGAGGTAGAAGAATCAGAGTTTGATAAATTAATCAGAAAAGCGAGCGACGTTGTAGATGGCGTTACTCGCTATTTTTATGCACATAACAATATTGACGACGATGTTAAGTTTCGTCGAGAACAATTCAAAAAAGCGGTCGCTGCCCAAGTGGAATACTTTCACGAAATAGGCGCTACAACCTCGTATGGACTGAATGAGCCTACTACCGTACAAATAGGGCGTACATCTATGTCAAGTGGTAGTCGTGGATCACAGAGTGCACAGGCGCCCAAGAACGACATTGTATCTAGTGAGGTTTATATGTACCTCGCGCCTACTGGACTACTTTATAGAGGGGTAGGTGTATGCCTGTGAGGGTGAGACCATTACCTAAGAGTTGGTTAATTCATTCTATTGAATACTACCCACCGAGCGAGGAAGATAGTTGGGGAAATGTTGAAAATCCCGATCCGATCACTATTGAGTATGTGCGCTATGACCAATCAACTGTGTTTAGTCGTGATAGCACTCAAGAGAAGATTCAAGCTGAGGGAGTTATTTTTGTGGATACAGCTAACAGTAGTCCGATACCGGAATTTGTAGAGGACACCACAATCATGTTTGGTAAAAAGCGATTGACACTGAAAAAAATTGTCCCTTGCTACTTTCCGATGTCGTATAAAGTGCACCACTACGAACTGGAGGTAGTTTAGTTGGTTAGAGTTAAAGCGACCTTTGATCTAAAGGGCGTTAAACCAAGAATCAACAAAATGACCAAGCAAGGTCAATATGCATTGGTAAATCAAGTGTATGCCGACATGATCCCTTATGTTCCTGCTAAAGATTACGACTTAAGAAATCAATCAGATGCAAATCCCGATACAGGAAAGATCGTTTTTAACGTTCCTTATGCGAGGCCTCAATTTTACAACCAGTATTCTAATTACACCACGCCAGGAACAGGACCTAGATGGGATCAAAAGGCTCTATCTATACATGGTAAGTCATGGGAGAGAGTGGTAGAAAGGGCGATGAAATGAGTGAGCCAAAAGAATTAGATTTTATGAATAATTTGAACAAGGTAATTAACGATATGGGGCTATATGCAAGGTCCGGCATCGGGCTTTTAAAGGCTGATGAATCCATATCCATTATGGCAATGCCTGGTGGCGCGGAAGTAGAATACATGGATGGCACAAGGGATAAAGATTACCAAATCCAAGTCAATGCCAAGTCTGAAAATCAATTAAATTGTTATAATGCGCTGAATTATATTTATCAAGTTTTGGAGAATCTCAAAGAATTGCCAAGTAAAAACGGCAGTTATGAATTTAATAGAATTTCGACCACATCCTTGCCGTCATTTCTTCATCGAGACGAGCAAGGATTTTGGGTTTATGTGCTGTCATTATCAGCAAAAATCACAATTTATGAGGGAGTTGTTATGAATGGCTAGAATTAAAAACGCTAAAACGGAATATTACGTTGCACCTATTGCGACAGGTGAAGAAGAACCAGAATACAATCGCTTAGCTAAGTGGATCACAACAGTCACTGATGATACGGACGAAGAAACAGAAACACAAGGGTTCTATGATGGGGATGGGACGCCGGAAACTGACGTTACAAGCGTTGCAAAAAGATATACCTTTGAGGGAATGTACGATGATGAAGACCCAGCAATGAAGTTTATTGCAGGATTGGAGTTCGAAACAGGGGAAGCGCGTAAGATTATGTTCAGACAGGTGAGAACAAACGGAGATACTCTAGAAGGCATCGCTACGGTTACAGAACCTAAAGTAACTGGCGGGGAAGCTACAGAGTACCCAGAGTTTAGTTGTGCGATTGCTTGGGATAAGAAGCCTGAGGTTGTTACAGGTGGATCGGGAAACTAACTAGCCCCGTTGTCAATGGGGTAGAGCCAACGACTGACGGGGCTATTGTTGATATGGAGTAAGGGGCAGGGGGACCTGCCTTATTTTGATAATTAGGAGTGATTTGATTGGCTATTAAAATCCAAACGGAAAAACCGGTTATACCTATAGAACTAAAACCATTTACATTTGAATTTGAAATTACTGATGATAACATCAAACGTTTATATGACTCTATGGATCAATTTGAGAAAGAAGTTGCAAGCAATAAAGAAGAGAGTTTAGAAGGTGCTCAAGATGCATTAAGAAAAGCGTTTGACTTTTTGTTAGGAGAAGGAGCATTCGACAAAGTTTATGAAGAATATCCATCTACTGTAATGGTCGCTAATTACTTTGTTCAGATCGCAGAGGGCATAGAAGGGGAAATATTAAATAGAGCTGGAAACAACAATAAAAGCAAGCAAGAACGCTACTTACAAAATAAGAAGCGTAAAAACAATAACAAAAGGCGTTAATCATGTTTAACTTGGCTTACCCATTGGAAGAAACAGTGGATATTAACGGAGTGGAATACCCGTTAAATACAGCGTTTGATAATGTTTTGAGGTTAATTGACCTACAAAACGATCGCGGCATGACAGGTCAACAACAAATTGAGATAGGTTTACAAATGTTAATTGGTACTGATCTCGAAGATATACCGATTGAACAAAAAGAAGAAATTCTTTATCAGTTATTTTTAAGTGTAGTTGGTGATGGTGAGGAGCCTGACGTGCCGAGAGATATTGACGGCAATCCAATGCCATCATCTCCACAAAAGAAACACTATGATTACAAACAAGATGCAGAAATTATATATTCATCATTTATGCAGTGTTATGGAATGGATTTGTTCAAAATGCAAGGGAAGTTATCGTGGAAGAAGTTCCAAGCGTTATTAGACGGGCTGAGTGATGACACGATGCTAAAGAAAGTTATTGACATACGAACTTGTAAGGTGCCAACAGGCAAAAGAACAAGTGAAGAAGCTGAAAGAATTAATAAATTAAAACGAATATACGCTCTTAAAGGCGATGAAGAACATGCAGAAGATTAGGTGTAAGAAGTGTAACAAACTCCTTGGAAAGATCAAGGGTGAAGCTGAAATCAAGTGCACAAGGTGCCATGAAATAAACAAAATTAAAAACTAGA
>RWZE01000145.1_pt1 | contig 10031 bp, 19 predicted proteins | sample 2187721 | NCBI WGS metagenome assembly RWZE01 (sample SAMN10531867, study PRJNA481165) | viral metagenome | isolation source: viral particles purified by filtration and ultracentrifugation from about... | host: Nasonia giraulti 16.2 | place: USA:Tennessee | collected 2011-04-01
GAAACCTATGAACAAGTGAAAGAAATGATCAAGTTGGAAGTTGCTGCAGAGAGGGGATATTGAGGTGACGGTTTATCTTGTATGGAGAGAAAAGGAAATCATAACAGATGACGGGGAATTAGAAGAAATAAACAAGCTCATAGAAATATATTCAAAGTTAGATAGAGCATGGGATGTTCATAAAGAATTAAATGAGAAGGCAGAACCATGCACATCTTATTCGGTAGAGGTTAGGAGGGTAATACGGTGAACTTACAAAAACTATTTGAAACACAAGCAGAATTAGATAAGAAAATTGTCGAGGAAAAAGGATTGCAAGGGCAGGATTTGCTAGACATGAAGATTCTAGCTTTGCAGGTTGAGCTTGGTGAGTTGGCAAATGAGCTACCTGAAGTATTCAAGTTTTGGAGTAATAAGCAAAACGATTATGAAAAAGCTTTAAAAGAGTACGTTGACGGGCTTCATTTTATATTGAGTATTGGGAATGAAATCTGTGCAGAGCAATATAAACCGAAAAAGCTAATTTCGTTCAATGACAATATAACAAATCAATTTAATTCGATATTCAAATTAATTGGTGAATGGGACAAAGTGATATTACTCATAGATCGCAACAATTATTACGTTGTTTTTAATAACTTTCTACATTTAGGTGAAATGCTAGGCTTCACTTGGGAACAAATAGAATCTGCCTATTACGAAAAGAACGAGGTTAATCATGCTAGGCAAGCGAATGGGTATTGAGGTGATTACATGTCATTCACTGTTGACGGAAAGAAATATAAATCCAAATTTATTATCAAGTATGGCGAAGAATTTCCGAAGGTGAACACGAATCATAAAGTGGGAATTGAGGGATTCGGGGGTTGCAACATTTATATTACAGACCTCGAAAGACCGTATTGGGGAAAAGATTTAACAGTGCATATCCCTGTCAGATTTTATATTACGGAAGTTATTTATCCCGATGAAGAATACTTGAAAAAGAGTAATGTGATATATGGCAAAAAGAAGCCATTATTGCGGTTGGTTGAATGAATGGAGGAAATTAAATGAATTTCTTACTAGCGTTAACAGCAGGACTATCAATCGGCATTGTGTTTGCGGTGATTATGTTTTTTACGATGAATATTTATGGATCCGACAGAAAGGGGTGAGAGTATGATTCCTCATGAAGTTGATTACGACGAAGCAAATTGCCTACGTTGTGGCAGAAAAATAACAGATGCAAGAAGTCTTGAAAGAGGACTTAGTCCAACCTGCTACAAAAAATATCTAAAAGAACAATCGGAAATTGGGTTCGAGGAAGATCAGATTACTATGGATGAGGTGGTTTAGATGGAAAAGATAGATAAGCAAGATCGAATTGAAAATATTAATAAACTTATTAATTTTATATCCGAACGTGGTCGTAGGTTCTTTTATTCAAATGGAACCATGAACATGGACAACGTTGATTCCCATGCATTTATGAAGTTGAAAAACGGACGTATTTACTTTGTTGATGATTATACTCGAAAAGAAATTTATGTAATTAATAACTACCGAGACTGGAATGGGTTTAGTCATGGCGGAACAATAAGAGCGTTAATCTTAGATTTCGCGGAGTACATTCGAACAGGAAAATATAGTAACGGTAACAATGGATATGGAGGGCTTTATTGTCCTCATTGGGGTCATAGTGAGGAAATTCAACAAGAAATTATCGATTATGCAAAAGATATTGGATATTTGTCCAAATAAAAAGCCAGGATTCCTCCCGGCTGATCTTTTTCGACAATTAGATTATACCACATATGGGAGGGGTCTTGCTATGAGGTTACAAGATATAGATTTGAATGAGACTAATTCACTAGAAATTGATATAATGGAAATACCATCCAGTTGCGTAGTAGTGATTTGTGATGGAAAAGCGAAAATTAGAGAACTCCCACCGTTTGGAGAATATAGAATTGTAACGCATCAAGGAAAAGTCAAACGTATGAGGAGGGAAGAGGGGGAAGAGTTTTGAACGCACTTGATTCTGCGCTTTTTTCAGTATCATTATTTGTCATGATTGGAACAGTAGGAGCAGCCATAGCCGCTTTGTCTTCTGCCAGTATTGCCCGAAAGTCTCTCGAAAGACAGGAAGAGCAATATAAAAAAACTCTAGAACCATTAATTGTACCTAAAGCTATGACATATGCTAGAAAAGTGAATTTTGATATTGTAAGCTTCATCTTTAATAATTTTAGTGAGCCTAAACCAGGGAATTTCCACTCTAAATATAAAGGTGAAGAAGTTCCGCTTTTAAATTTATCAAATGGAATTGCGAAAGATATTAAAATAAAAAGCGAAGTAATCAAATATGATGCATTAATAAATGCGATTAAAGATACTAATCTGAAATATTTCAATTTTTTAGATATAAAATTTATAGATGATTTTAATAAAAAGGAATTTGTAATTAATGCAGAAAATGAGATAAGTAATTTTCATGAGGATCAACCAATAGAACTTTTCTCTAAACAAGAAATACTATACCTGACTAACAAAGGGGAGAATTTTAAAATAAAAATACCAAAGTCATTTGTCGTTTTTCAAAATCTATATACTTATCTATCTTTTATAGAGAGAATGCCAAACCTAACGGCTCCTATGTTGGTATTTACTATAGATTATAAAGATATAGCTGGTAATCCATATGCTGCAAAATATACTATGAAATTTAATAAAATAGAAATAAAAGAAGAGAAAAACAGCCGACAAATGCATGAAACGAGACAAATAATAAGTTTTACTATAGAAGAATATAAAATTAATTAGTTCTACCAGCCATCTGGAGGACACTGAATGACGCATTAAGCGTTGTTTGGTGTCCTTTTTATATTTTAAAGGGGGGATTTACATGGTACTCGCATTTCAAGTCATTTTATTAATTCTTATTTTAGTTAGTTTCTCAGGAGCGGTAGGCGAAAAGAAAGACATTGAGTTACGTAAAAACATGACATATATCTGTATATTTTCAATCCTAGCATTCTTAATTACGGTGGTGATTGTATGAGGAAAACATGGGAGCATCGCAGACCGATTATTAAATTAAAAGTGAGTCCTAGAAGAAAACGGAAGAAAGAGCAGGAGCCGATTAAACGTAGCGAATATGCACAATCACTTTGGGATGAGGGGGCTGGATGGAATGATAACAAATCTAAGTAATGTCAATTGGGTAGATAGATTGATACACGAATATACAGAGGGAAGAAAAGAATTGAAAGTCAAAGCAGGTGTTTTAGGTGATTCCGAGATAGATAAAATCGACAAAACAAAGATAAACAGCATGATTAATGAAATGTCAGAAGTTATCAAATGGCTAAAAAGTGGTAAGGACCCATACGATTTTAGAGGAAACGATAAAAGGTCCGCATACCAAAAAAGAGTATTGTTGGATATGGATTTGTTCCCGTCATTGGATGTTGTTCCAGAATCTACGCAACAAGAATCGCCAAGGGAATTGACTGAAAAAGAAAAGGAACTTGTCACTAATGTATTGATCGAATTGTCCTGGAGGGAAAGGCAATGTTATTTGTTACATTATGCAAATAGGAGGACGTTTCAGGAGATTTCAGATGAATTAGGGATTACTAAAAGTGCAGTGCAAACCTACATGGAAAGAGCAAGAAAAAAGATTGATTATTTTCTTGTCGTACAAGACGTAGTGTAATTCCATCTTTTAGGGTGAAGGGGTATTTATTACTCGTAACTAGATACGAGCGACAATAACTAGGTTAGTGATTACTGGTGTTGTGGGTGTGTAGCCAAGCGCTCCACCCTAGTTTAGTTTACATATAAGGAAAAATATTTCATTTTAAAATATAAGGCGGTGGAGTTGTATGTAAATGTCTAAAATAAATTGGGAAAAAATCAGACAAGAATGGGAAACAACAAAGATCACGTTCAAGGCATTAGCTGAAAAGCACGATGTACCAGAAGGAACATTGAAAAGTCGTCGCAGTCGTGAAAAATGGACGAGGGATGCAACTAATAAAAAAGATGCAACCATTTCAAAAAAGATGCAACCGAAAAAAGAGAAGAAAGAGCCTGTTGTTGAGTCGGATAATCTGACTGATAAACAACGGCTTTTTTGTATTTACTACATTAAATACTTTAATGCGACTAAGGCTTATCAGAAGGCATATGAGTGTGATTATGTGACAGCTAATGTTAACGGTAGTCGTTTGCTAGTAAATGCTAGTATTAAAGCGGAAATACAACGCATGAAGGAAGAGCAAACAAGCGACTTAATGCTAGATGTTAGGGATGTGCTTCAAAAATACATTGATATTGCCTTTGCAGATATAACGGATTTTACGACGTTTGGTAAAAAAGAAGTTCCTGTTATGACAGAGTTTGGCCCATTGATTGATGATAAAGGAAATGAGGTTACTCAAGAAGTTAATTATGTTGACTTCCACGAATCTACACAAGTAGATGGAACTATCATAACTGAGGTTAAACAAGGTCGTGATGGTATATCAGTTAAGTTAGCCGATAAGATGAAGGCTTTTGAAATGCTATCGAAATACTTCGATCTGTTATCGGACAATGACAAGAAGCGATTGCAGGAAGAAAAACTTAAAACAGAGATTGCTAAAACTAAAGCCGAAACAAAAAACGAAGAAACAGGCTCAACAAAGACTATCGTTTTAACTAATGAAGAAGAAATGCGAAAAGTGATTGCCGAAAGAAAGGCAGCGAAAGAAGATGAGTGATTACAACGTTGTTAAAGTAACCGATATGATTAATCCTCATTTTTATGATTTGTGGCTGTCTGAACATTCGCATGTTATTGCAAAAGGTGGTCGTTCATCTTTTAAATCATCTGTTATCGCATTGAAGTTAGTTGAAATAAAGTTAAATGAACCAGATGCCAATATCATTTGCTTACGAAAAGTAGCAAATACACTATATAAATCAGTCTACAGTCAAATCAGATGGGCTATATCGATGTTCGGTGCAGAAGATGAATTTCATTTTGGTAAAGCCCCTATGGAGATACTTCATAAAGAAACAGGAACAGGATTCTATTTTAGTGGTGTAGACGAGCCAGAGAAGTTAAAGAGTATGAAAATACCGGTCGGCTATGTTAGAGCGTTATTCTATGAGGAATTAGCCGAATTTAATGGCGTTGAGGATATTGACATTGTAGAAGATACATTCATTCGTCAAGATTTACCGGATGGTAAACAAGTACGAGTGTTTTTCGCATACAATCCTCCACGTAATCCTTATAACTGGACAAATGAGTGGACTGACAGCAAGGTTGGCAATCCTAACTATTTAATTCACCATTCAACGTATTTAGATGATGAATTAGGGATACTATCTAAGCAAATGCTTAGTAAAATAGAAGAATACAAGAAGAATGATTATGATTACTGGAATTGGATGTATAATGGCGCTGTTATTGGTATGGGCGATAATGTTTATAACATGAATCTGTTCCAGTCTATAGAAGAATTGCCTGATGATGATCCGATAATTTTAATCGATACAGCAACAGATACAGGACATCAAGTATCAGCTACAACCCATGGTGCATTTGCATTAACGGCAAAAAGAAACGTTATTTTACTGGATACTTATTACTATTCACCTGATGGGAAAGTAAATAAGAAAGCACCAAGCGAATTATCGAAGGAATTTCACGAATGGCAGCAGTCAATTAGGAATACTTATCCTAAACCAATCGATGTAATGACGATAGACAGTGCAGAGGGAGCTTTGCGGAACCAAGTGTATAAAGACTATTCGATCAGACTGCATCCAATAGCTAAAAAATTAAAAATAGATATGATTGATAACGTCCATGACTTATTAGCTCAAGGACGTTTTTATTATTTAGATACAGATAATAACAAGATTTTCATTGAGGAACATAAGAAATTCGCTTGGGATGCGGATAGTTTAAGGACTCCAAAGCCAAAAGTTATCGAAGTAAATGACCATACAGCGGATATGTTCTTATATTATGTTAACGACAATTTACGCAAATTAGGATTGAAGCATTAAAGGTGGTGATAAACCTTGTGGAGAAAACTAATAGATTACTTGAAAGGGGGTTTGCATAGGTTGGGAATATTGAAAGGACTCGAAAAAATATCAGATCATAAAGAAATTTCCATGAATGAGGAAATGTACGATTTAATCGAAATGTACAAAATGCTTTATCGTGGATATTACGAGCCATGGCACCATGTCGAATACAAAACAGTTGACGGCATGAAAAAGCGTGACATGGACACAATGAACATGGCTAAAACAAGCGCTGCTGAAATGGCTTCACTTGTTTATAACGAAAAGTGCGAAATATCCATTGGCGATGATGAAAATGAAACGGCCGAATTTATAAATGATGTTCTTAAACACAATAAATTTGATAAGAAGTTCCAAGACTTCCTGGAATACTCATTTGCTATGGGTGGTATGGTCATTAAGCCATATCACGAAGATGGGAAAATAAAACTATCATTTGTCACTGCTGATTGCTTTATTCCTATTACATGGAGCAACGAAACGATCACAGAAGGTGTATTCATTAACGAAACACAAAAAGGGAGCAAGAAATACACTCTATTAGAATGGCATACGTGGGAAAACGGTGTTTATACCGTTACGAATGAATTGTATGAATCGGAAAGCATAAATGAATTGGGTAGAAAGGTATCGCTTGATATTATTTATCCTGGACTAGAGCCCTTTGTTGGTATGCATAAGATTAAAAAGCATATATTCGTATATTTCAAGCCGAATACAGCAAACAACATTGATGTTTATTCACCTTTAGGCATCCCTTTATATGCAAATGCCCTTTCGACAATGAAATCTATTGATACTGCATTTGATAGCTTTCACAGGGAATTTAGACTTGGCAAAAAGCGAATCATGGTACCAGAAGCGATGATTCGAACAGTTATTGACGAAAATGGTGTTCCGCAACGATATTTTGATACCAGTGACGAAACGTATGAAGCATTTGGAGGAGATCAGGACGAAACGGAAATACATGATATTAAAGTTGAGTTACGAGTTGATGAACATATAGCTGCAATCAATGCATTATTAAACCTATTCGCTATGCAGACAGGCTTTTCGAGTGGAACATTTACATTTGATGGTCAATCCATGAAAACCGCAACAGAGGTTGTTTCTGAGCAATCTAAGACATTCAAAAGCAAGCAATCCCATGAGGTAATTATTGAGTCTGGATTGCAAGATTTGGTTGAATCCATCCTTTCTGTTGCTGAACAGTATGAGTTGTTTACATCAAAAGATGAACTTGAAATAACCATTTCATTTGATGATTCGATTGCAGAGGATAAGGCGGCAGAAATCAATAAACAGGTGCAATTAGTCCAATCTGAATTACAGTCTAAAAAACGAGCAATTATGAAGATATTCGGTGTTACTGAGGATGAAGCGATGGAAATCATTAAAGAAATACAAGAAGAACAATTGAAATCAAGCCCGGACTTAGATGAACTAGAAAAGGAAGGCGCTATGTTTGGTGCGAGGGAGTGATTGAATGAATCGTAAAGAATATAGCATCCATGAAAATAAAATACTCTCAATGTTATTAAAATATCAGATAGATAACGATATAAGTGACGAATGGCTATTGCGTCTGTTGTTAAATGTGGCGCAAAGTAATGTTGTTCGGTTTAAGGATGACGATTAATGAATCCTAAACGTCCTAAAATCACGCCAGAACAACTAAGTCTTTTCACCGAACCAGTCACAGACATATACCGTATTTTAGAATATGAAGTCTTTGAAATGATTGCCAAACGCTTAAAAACATCAAAAGACATCACGAAGGACACTGTATTTCAGTGGCAAGTCGATAAGATGAATCAATTACGCATGGTTAATAACGACACGATTAAGGCACTATCTAAAACTACTGGTGTTGCTGAAAAGGAAATTAGAAAAGCGATCAAAGATACTGGAATTGTCACTATTCAAAGTGTGGACCATGAGTTGAAGGACATTTACCCAACATTGCCACAACCGAGTCATATTGATAGAGTGCTTGAAGTATTTGTTAGTGGTGCATTTCTAGAATATAACAATTACATCAATCAATCGCTCATTACTACGACATATGGTCGGGGTACTGTAACTGATATGTACCGTAAAATCATCGAGCAAACCACTGCTAAAGTACTGGCAGGAACTAAAACAGTAAACCAAGCTGTTACGGAAACTATTGTAGAATGGTCAAACAGTGGATTAAAGACAGGTTTTGTTGATCGTGGCGGTCATACGTGGAATTTAGAGCGTTACGCTGAATCATCTATTAGAACAACGGTAAATAGTGTGTATAATGATTTGCGCATGGAACGCATGGAGGAATATGGCCTTGATTTGGTATTGGTTAGTTCTTTACCGGATCCACGGGATGCATGTAGTAATATTCAAGGACAAGTTGCCACACTCAAAAGACCAGAAGAAAACGACACTGGTTATCCATCTGTTTTTGAATTTGGGTATGGTGAGCCTTGGGGATTGAGAGGAATTAACTGCCGTCATCAGTTCTTCCCATTCATTGAGGGATTGAACGAAAACAACCAAATCCAGTATTCAAAAGAGGAAATGGACCATAACAGGGAATTACGTCAAAAACAGCGTTATTATGAGCGACAAATCAGAAAAGCTAAACAATCGCTTAAAATAGCTGAAACAACAGGTGATGAAGTATCAATATTACGGTATAAAAAGCTTGTTAGAAATAGACAGGCTTCCATGAGAAATTTCATAAATGAGAGCGGTAGAACAAGGCAATATGATAGGGAGAGGGTGGTTTCATGAAAGGTAAGGTATTTATAAAAGGTTATGGTAGTTCTGCAGATGCCGAAGATAACCTTCAACATCTCGATGTGCAATTCCATTTACGAGTAAGTGTAAGGAATAATGCTGTTTTTGTAGATGAATTTTTGACAGACTTACAAAAATTTATTGAAGAAAAGTATAACGATAAATAAGAAAGGTGCGTGATCTTATCTCGGTGACAGCGACCGTTAGCTGTAAATAATAAAAATGGAGTGATCCAATCGTGCCTAAAGATTTAATAATCTTGTCAGATAATGACATTGCAAGAATTATAAATGGCCAAACAGTATCTGCTAAGAATTTCAAAGGCGAGGAAGTAGAAATTCGCCAAAGTTACATGAAAGATTTAGCTGCACCAATAATCAATCGTGATAAAAAGATTTATAGTAATGCTGAAATAGAAAACATTAAAATAGCAACAACAATGATGGCTGATACGTTTAAGTTAGGGTATTGAAAGGAGTGAATTATTTTGGAATTAATCGTATTTACTAACAATGGTCAAACTTATCATTTCAATGATGTGACAGATTTTAGACCGACAACTACTGGATTTTCCTTTACCTATGTCGGAAAAGCGACAGGAATTGAACGAGAAGCAGTTTTTAATAACACGAGTACAGCAGGATATGCATTAGCGGACGTACTTTCACCTTAATACCCGTCTTTAAGCAATAGACGCTATAAACAGGCTTATTTATTTTGGTTAATTTTCGTTCGTACAACGTAAATGTACAACCTATCGAGGTCGTAACCTCGTAAAAATAACGTAAGGGAGCAATGCAAAGATGAATAGAGAGTTTTTAGAAGGATTGGGTCTTGAAAAAGAAACAATCGATAAAGTAATGGCAAAACACGGAAAGACGGTCAATGATACGAAGGGGAATCTTGATACAGTGACGACTGAACGAGATAACTTGAAAGAACAATTAGTTGACCGTGACAAGCAATTAAGTGTATTGAAAGACGTCAACCCAGAAGAATTAAAGCAAAAGATTGCTGACTTGCAAGAGGATAACAAAACCAAAGACACAGAACATGCTGCTGAATTAAAAGACTTGCAGTTAACTAGTGCTATCAAATTAGCTTTGAATGGCCAAGTCCACGATGACGAGATTGCGAGTGGTTTAATCGATAAAGAAAAGCTTGTTATCGGTGATGAC